>ENA-UOYA01001400-UOYA01001400.1-activated-sludge-metagenome-genome-assembly--contig:-NODE-1400-length-25784-cov-6.156710_pt1 | contig 25784 bp, 16 predicted proteins | sample MGYA00238163_ERZ764804 | MGnify/ENA primary metagenome ERZ764804 (study PRJEB28919, sample SAMN05720223) | activated sludge metagenome | isolation source: Anaerobic digester | place: Hong Kong... | reverse complement strand
CGTTCTTTCCTGCAAGCAGCAGCTCACGGATCTTCGGCAGATAGCCGATTGCCTCGGGATTGATCGCTTCGGGGTCCTCGCTGCCCGACCACATGGTGATGTCGTTGAGCACCACAAGTTCCCGATCTATTCCCCCATCCGGCATCATGCCGATGCGTCCGTTACCCAGGGGAAGTGTCTCCTCCCAGGTCGACGCCGGTTTGTTGTATCGCAGAGCAAGTTCATTTGCCGTTTCGGCAGATGCCGTGCAGGAAAGCAGTGTGACTACTGCCAGAAGAGTGACTGTAATTTTCATCGGATTTCCCATTATATTGTAGATTATTTTACGCTAACCGCATCTTTTGACGAGAGTTCTGTCCGAATATCACGCTCTGCATCCCATCCACTCTCGAAGTGGTTGTTTTCGATCAGAACGTTGCGTACCCGTTCAAAGAAGAACGGGTGTTTGTTCCAGTGAAACGGTTCAAAATCTGTATTGTAGGTGACACTGTTGTTTCGGATAGTCAGCCCGTCGGTCGATTTGGCATAGACGAGCGGACGGTCGAACGTCTCGAATATATTCTTTTCAATGAGAATACCCGAGTGGAAGAACCGCTGTTGATCCTTGAGGTTAGGTATCTCGGGATAGATGGAGATAATGGCGTTTGTAAACTGATAGTATGCAGTAAGGCCATTGATAAAGCGGTTGTTTCTGATGATCACCTCCTTGCAGGCTCCGGTTTCGTACCATCCATTGCAGTCCCCGCATAGCAAAATTGCCGTCCCGTGGGTATGGTCGAAAAGGTTGTTCTCGCAGATTACCCGTTTAGGTGTGCTGAAGAGCGCACCGCGCGCACGGTTGTTGCGGATGATGTTGTCAGAGAAAATCACTTCGGGAGTCCAGGTGAGGTTTTCAATTCCGTATCTTCCAGTTTCTGAAATTTCCTGGGGCAGCGGCTCGGCAAAGGTTATCTCAAACTCTTTTGCCCCGAATTCCGTGGTTTTGTCGATTGCCTTGATCGAGATAATCGTGTTGATCGGGCCCTCTACCCGCTCCATCTTTTCCGATTCCACAAACTGTACGCTGTCCCCAGTTTCACCCCACTTGAATCCCCAAGCCTGTGGGTGCATGTACCTCGCCTGTATTGTGTTGTCGTTTATACGTTTGGTGACCCGCAAGTAGGTCCCGTGGACATTGATGGCGTCATCGGCCATCATTTCATAGAGTCCGTTTCGTGAGAGAATCACCCCTTTGCACGCCGAAAAGTGAGTTGCATCGGCCTGGGTGGTGAAATAGCGAAGGGAATCGTTCTCTTTCAGGCAAACGGAGAACCGGTCCAAGGTGATATTTTCGCTCATTTGTGCCAACAGACCCATCCCCTCGGCATAGTGTACCTGAACATTCTCAATGACGGTGTTGCTGCTTTCACCGATAAAGATGCCGGGAGCAGGACGTTCCCACGAACGGAGAACATACCGTTCACCCGGCGAGGTTAACTTTACCTGGTCCCACCCCCTGATGCACAAATGATCGGGTGAAGCTTCGGTAACCGACTCTGGGTTGAAACTTATGTCCTGACGGTTGTAAGTCAGGTGTTTGTCCGGGCGGAACGCCATTGAACTCTTTGGAATCACTTCGAAACCTTCACCCAAAAGAACAAGCTTCCCGTCGTCAATGCGGTAATTTCCGCCGGGATAGATCTCAGCCAGCAGCTCATCCTTGTCCGGATCCACCTCAACAATGTTGAGCTGGCGCAAGGCAGGTATCTCAAAGTCGATGGAGAAGTTTTTCAAGGTGATGTTTTGCCCTTTCAGGATGGCAAAGGGGATCATCCGACCGTGAAAGATAAACTCCGAACCCTGTCCGTCGATGGTTACGTTCTGCAGGTTTTCGAGTGCAAACCCCACCTTCCTGGGGTTGCTCTGGTCGTGATTCGAGATGTAATATTCGCGAGAGAAGGCAGTGTCGGGATAGAAATCGTACCGCCCTTTGGGGATAACAACCGTAACGTGTGCCGTATCTTTTCGCGCTTTCAGCTGTTCAATCAGCTTAACAGCCGCAATTGATGCGTCTACCGTTGTGTCGGGTTTTACATCAAATGTATACTCAGTTTTTTTTGTGGAGCATCCTAGACAGACTATCAAGGAGATAACGAGTAAATAGATCTTTCTTGGCATAATTTGAAAATGAATCGAGAAACAAAAATAATCAGTATCAACCGACTAAAATCAAAATCAATCGGTTCTTATTCTTAAACACCTGACAAGTAGATCATTACAGCTCCTGTCTTTCATTTCCAAAAAGTGCTCCCCCCCCCTCAAAACAGTGATAATTGGGCAGCCGTGGGACTTTTATTGCGACTTTTCAGTCGTCTGGGATAAGTGCGCCTGCCTTCGGTCACCACCCACGTCAAATCCAGATGGCTTATCAAATGCATCCTCAACAACGCGGCTATGGTTGAAAACGCCTTTTCGCTTTCCGACTTGGTCTGAATCACCTGTAAAAGCAAATACGCGATCAGGGTACACCATACTTGGGTCTTTATCCCGTTTTCAGTGTCGGAATAAAAATAGGTGAGTTGGAAGTTTTGCTTCAATTTTTTGAATCCCGTTTCGATAGACCACCTATTTTTATAAATCAAGGCAACTTCCTCGTCTGTTATTTCCCAATTATTGGTGATGAACTTGTATTTACGCCCCTGTTCATCCCTGTACCAAACTAAACGAAGGCATAATGTCCTCGTCTGTCTGACTTTCTTCCTTTTTTTCTTGCCTTCGGTCCCCGTCTCGACCTTCTCGATATATTGAACGTGGATATGTTCCACCTTGTAAACGGCATGTTCCCCTTTTTCCAGCTTCTTCTCGTGAAGGACTTCCTGAACCTCGTACCTTGCATTGTCTTTCAGCCGACAAACGAAATTCACGCCTTGTCGCGTCCATTTGGCGAACTGCAGGTAGTAATTGTATGCCTTGTCGAAGACCACCATGCTGCCTTCACTTAAATTCAGGTATTGCAAGAAGTTCTTGTCGTGCATTTTCGCCTCGCTTATCTTCACGAATCGCGGCGTGTCAGCATGGACGTCGGTCAGCATGTGGACTTTCAGGCCGCCTTTCTTTTTCCCGTCGCCTTTAGGGTTCCGGCCCACGCCTTTCATCACGTCGAAAAACAGCGTCACCGTACTCGAATCAAAGGCATAGAACTCCTCGAAACTGACACCCTGCTTCCGGCCCTTTTTTTGCGGCTGACCGACAAAAGCGGGGAAAAATGGGCGATCAGTGCAAAGTAGAACAGACGGAACAGCTCCTCGTCCCTGTCACGCAATGCATCTCCGGCAGTGCTTTTTGCAGGCGAACTCTCCATGCCCAGGTAATTCAACTTGCCACCCAAGGCACGCATGCCGTCACAGACTTCACCCATCGAGTCGCAACGGGAAAAAATGCCAAAGAGCATCACGATCAATTGATCCCAGGAAAAAAACGCCTTGTAATATTTATCACTGCCGAGCCTTATTACCAGCTCATCGAACTTTTCCCTCGGGAGAATATTCACTATTTGTCTTAAGATCGGCTGACCGACAAATTTATTTTCGCTAACTTTGCCCATGGTTGGAAATTTAGTTTTTGACAATCCAAATTTACAACTTAGGGACGAGACTTCGGTTAAGTCCCTATATTTTCTTCATTTTTTAGTCGGTCAGTACTGAAAAATAATCAAAAAGAGCTCAGATCTGCTAAATATGTGGAGGAAATCGGATGATTCCGCGAGGCCAGGCAGGTTCCAGATCACCAGTTTGCCAGGGAACAACCTCCCGGTCTTAAACGCTCTCTCTTCCGGCAACAGAGCCGGCAATCTTGTTTTGATCAGTAGAGCTCAATATTGTTCAACACCGGCGAGGCTTTGGCCTCGAGAATATTCACTCTTATCTTCGATGTCGTTACCGGGTCAATTTTAAGGATTCTCTTGTACCCGATGGTTGTACCGGTGGCTGCCGCTACCCATTTCTTACCGTCCCAGGTTTCAACTGAGAACGATTTCACCCGTTGACCCAGTTTAATCTGCTCTTGCAATAGAATATATGAAACAAGTTGCGGTTTTTTCAACGAAATTTCCAGATTGGCGGCAATGGTATCGTCGTCAGTTGCCCAATGGCTATCCTTCTTGTTGTCAATAAGATTTGTCGCTGCATACTTCTCTGATTTGCCGCGATAATTACTTGCCATTATCTTGGATCCGGCGGCCAGGTTGTTAGCAAAAGTCTCATCCAGAATTTTTCGGAATCCTTTAAGCGACTTTATATCGTTCTCGTGTATCAAGCCTCTCTTGTCGGGAGGAATATTCAACAGGAGGAGTGACCCTCGTCCTACGGAGGTGAGATAGATCTCAAATAACTCTTCCGGGGTTTTAACCATCGAATCCTCTTTTTCATGATAAAACCATCCCGGTCTGATGGAGACATCTACTTCTGCCGGTATCCATTTAGTCCCGTCGATTGAGCCCGTATTCAAGAGTTTGTTGATGCCCGACTTGCCCGCGTATAATGTATCGGGCGTAATCGTGTTCCAATTTGTCTCGTTGACGAACCCCCGCTCATTCCCTACCCAGCGGATATCGGGACCGGCATCGCTGAAGAAGAGTACATTGGGTTGAAGCTCTCTGATTTGACGCAGTGTGGTTGGCCAGTCATAATAGGTCTCCCGGTCGATGCTTCTACTTTCCCTTGCGCCTCCATAATAGCCAGTTCCTCCGTTTGCTCCGTCAAACCACATTTCAAAAATATCACCGTAATTGGTAAACAGCTCTTTTATCTGATTGCGGTAGTAGAGAATATAGTCGGGGTTTCCGTAATCTTTATGATTCCTGTCCCAGGGAGAGAGATAGACTCCAAACTTCAGGCCGTCTCTCTTGCATGCGTCACTCAACTCCTTCACGATATCACCCTGTCCGTTCTTGTAGGGACTCTTTTTTATTGAGTGCTCGGTGAATTGTGACGGCCATAAGCAAAAACCGTCGTGATGTTTGCAAGTCAATATTATCCCCTTGAAACCGGTCTCCTTGATATTGGTCACCCATTGATCGACATCCAATGCTGTTGGATTGAAGATTGACTCCTTCTCGTCACCGTAACCCCACTCAAGGTCGGTGAATGTATTTGTGGTGAAATGGATAAAGGCGTTCATCTCCATCTCGTGCCAGGCCAACTGATTGTCCGAAGGAACAGGATAGACCGGTTCGGGAGGAGCAACGTTTACTTCTGTTTTACATGAAACAACTATTGAAGCGATAAAACAGAAAGAGATGATTCCCTTGGTGCTAAATAGTCTCATTTTATTCGATATTTATAGATTTGATCAATAGTACCATTCTCCACAGCATGGCGAACAACACGCCTCTCCATTGATAAGTCGAGTCTCTCTCATTCTGGTCTCGTTTTACAAGTTAATACAGATTAGGTTGGTTACATCTGGCAGATTTATCGCCGTTAAGTGATATTTTGGTATAATTGTTACCGTAAAATCGAGTGATATTTGAGTGTTGCTTTGTGCCTGAACCATTTGTTGTTTATGTAATGAACTTGTATTTAGTATCTTAAATGTTTATTGATGTTTCGTCGATTAAGCGATAGATCAGGTGCAGGGGTTAAGTAACGGTTTCACATTGTTGTTAGGATTTATCAAATTATGGAGTGTATCCTGTACTGTACTGAGATGATGCAAATATAAGTTATCTTATTTACATCTTTGTAAAGATTCATATGTTATGAAGCATAATAAGCAGTTTTGTGAAGGCTTTTTTTTTGACAAAAAGGATAAATCTACCCGTGTGAAATGTTAAAAAGAGCTAAATAATCTCTTCCTATCCTTTTCGCCTTTTACCTTGCTCAAATGGCGATGTCTGTTGCAGGATATTGAAGGTCAGCATTGTAGACTATTCGTTATGGGCTTCCCCCACGTAATGACCCAGGTTATAGGTCTCATACAAGGTTAAAAAGTCCCGTACGGGCGCGGGTTGTATCGGATTGAATTATTTTTTTTTCTACTTTTACACCTCTGTTTATCAATGCGTGAAAAATGATACACTGCTTCTTTAGTGTTATGCCCATGTTTGTGGTATTGTTCTGGCTGGTCCTCTTTTTGCTGGATAGGCCAAGCGATATTGCAAAGCGCTTTCTTCTCTTTTTTCTGGGCGTCGCACTGGTGAATTATACGGCACACTGGATCTATTTCAATCACAATTATACGGCATACCGTCTGATCGACAGCTTCTGGGTCTTCACTTCACTGGCAGTCTATCCCATCTACTACTACTACATCCGCCTGTTGACGGTAGACTCCAAGACCGACTGGAGATGGTGCTGGATATTGGCCCCGGCACTGTTGCTCTCCCTCTTTTCCGGTGTCTGTTATCTGCTGATGAGTCCCGCCGAACTGGATACGTTGACGCATGAACTCCTCTTTTATAACCGCCCTCCCCGGTCGGAGCATACACTGCTTGTCCGCCTGCAGGCGGTGCGGATTTTCCTCTTCAAGGTGATCTTTGCAACTGAAGTGTTGCTGACCCTCTATTTCGGGCTTCGTCTGGTCAAGGAGTTCAACAAGAAGGTGAAGGCTTTCTACTCGAATGTGGAGAATAGGGAGTTGTCCACCATCAGACAGATGCTCTTCTTTATGGTGCTCACCGCATTGATCTCTTTTATCTCCAATCTGCTGGGGAAAAACCTCTTTTCGGGCAGCACCGCGCTGCTTGCAATTCCTTCCATCACTCACTCCATCGCGCTTTTTGGAGTCAGTTACGTCGGTTACCGTCAGCAATTTACCGTCCGTAACCTCAAAGAGGATCAGTTACAGGGTGAGAGTTGCGAGCCACCGTTTGAGAGTGAGACGATGACCGGTATTGAATATGACCTGCTCTATTCCAAACTGGAGATACTCTTCGAGGTGGACCAGATCTTCAAGAATCCGGAACTGCGGCTGACCGATGTGGCACTGGAGTTAGGTACCAACCGGACCTACCTCTCCAAGTTGATTCACGCCAGACGCGACATGAACTTCAGCGATTTCGTGAACGAATACCGGGTGCGTTACGCCGAAGGGATTCTCACCCTGCCTGAATATGCCCATCTGACCATTGATGAGGTGGGCCTTCACTCCGGCTTTTCAGGGAACAGCACTTTTTACCGGGCGTTCGAGAAAAATTACGGTATGCCCCCCGGCAAGTATAGAAAACAGCAGGTTTAGGCCTGGAAGCTACCTTACTCTTTCCTCCCCCTGAAGGTGAAATATTTCAATCCATAGTAGTCTGTCATGTTTACCGCCATGTCCCCAAAAAGTCCACTGCCAACAGTTCCTATAGCCGGCAGGATGCCGTAATAACCACCCGGCTCGGGCGTGAAGGGAAAGGTATGTTCAAATAGCTCGAAATCATCGTACACAACCCTGTTGTCCTCCCGTCGCGACATGCCCGATCCAATGTAACTTCGTCCGAAATCAACCTCCATGATCCTTTCTGTGGGTTTGAAGCCATACGGCATCCCGTCTTCAAAATAGCCGTATGGTACACCGCTGTATAGGATGGCCCCGATCTGCACCGGCTGCAACAGGTGGCGCATTACCTTGAACTTGCAATGAACCTGTGTGCTGTCGGCCGACAAGTTGACATCACTGGCATGGGGATCGCACAGGGGAGAGAAGTACCGCTCCCAGATGGGATCTCCTTCCAGCGTCAGCTCATCGGTCTCGTAATTGAAGACACCTCCCAGCGTGGTGAGCGATCCCTTGATCTTGCTCTCGGTGTTGAGTGACATCTTCTGGTCCTGTTCAAAGAAGTCCCAGTAGTATCCCATCTTCATGCGTGCATCGACACTGCAAAGTGCTTCCATCACGCCCCACACCTTGATGCCCGCATCTACCCTTACGCCTGCCGTGGTGTGCACATTGGCCGACAACTCACCCCCTGTGAAAGAGAGACCATTCTCGCTGAACTTGGATGCCCGGGTGGTGCTGCGGGTTCTGAATCCCTCGTTGCTGTTGTAGGAGAATCCGAGGTCCATCGCGGCGCTGTAGCTCATGCCTGCCCTGATCTGGACTGATCCCCCCACACCGGCAACACCGTAAAAATGGATCACCGGCACGATGGTGAGCGGCGGTACGGGGATGGGGGTGAAGTAGGCAGTAAGCAGGTGGAACGATTTGTCCACCGCATCGGCCTCCACCTCGATGCTCATATCGGCCGAAAGCTGGATGTCGGGGGATATGCTGGCATGGAAATAGTGCAGTTTCTTGTCGAAGATGCCCACCAGCAGCCGCATGCTGAGATCCATGCTGGCCGAAACCTCAATTTCGGAGTTGTCGCTGGGCTCCAGCGTAAAGCTCATGTTGCCGGAGGAGTAATTGTAGCTTTTTCTTCCACTGGCCCGTGTTGCAGGCATAGAAAGTTCAATTTGCGAACCGTTCTGGGTGAAGCTCACCGCTTCCCCGTCGGGTGTCTCCACCCGGCTGAGATAGGCCCCTAGTTCCAGCTCAACGCCCCCCTCATCGTTCATCGTGCCATCTTCATTCCAGATCGGTTCACCCAGGGAGAGCTCTTCAAACACCTCGGTGATATCGGTCACCGGTTCAGCCACCACGGCGATGTATTCGCTTTCGGGGTTGCCCACCGAGACGATTCTGCCGATATAGCCTTCCGGGAACAATTTGGAGGGAGTATCGAAAAGCAATACCTCACCCATCCTGGGTTCAAACTCTTTTTTCACCGTCATAAAGAGCGTGTGGGTTTGTAATTTGACCAAATTGACCCATTTGTCATAGCTTACCACCCGGGCATCTACGATATATTCCATTCTTTCCGCATCGACCAGGGTAGCATCCTCCTGCAGTTTGTATTCTACTTCGTCCGATGTAGTGACCGTCTCTCCCACCGGGTATACCCTGCTGCGCTCAATCATTTTTCCCGATGTTGTACCGATCGTCTTTATCACTTCACTGCCGTCATCCATCACGAATTTCACCTCAAATCCCTTTGTGTAGTCGCGGGGAGGAATAAAGAGATAGAAATGGTGCAGGGTGCCATCGAGCAATACTCCTTCACCACAGTCGATGGTAAGGGTAAGTGAGGTTCCACTGCCGCTCTCTGGAAACCGTGCATCGGGGATCCCGTCGCTCCAAGCGACCGTGAAGCTCCCGCTCACCGGTTTGCCCGAGAGATCCCGGAAATGTACCTTGAGCAGACGGTCACCCTCAGTACCGCTGTAACCCACCTTGAGCAGCGCAAAGAGGTTGCGGAAGCCGATGCCCGACGCACTGCCCTTGCCGGCCATGAAGTTAGCAGGGGCATAGGGTTGCGACACCCGCTCCTTGAGGGTATAGGGCTGTGTGGCCGGGAAGGTGAGCGTCAACTCGCTGTTGTTGCCAATAGAAGTTCCCTCCCGATAGGGGTAATAGGCCGTCACCTCGCCCGTGGGCATGCTGCCGGTTGTCCTGAACCGGGCTTTTTTGCCGTTTTCCAGGATGTCATCCACTCCGGCAGTGAAGAGCAGGTTGCTACCCCCTCCCTTGCCGAAGACGCCGATCCGGTCGTTCACCTCCCAACGGACTTCTGCCTTGATGCCGGGTTGATCAATCACTGCGGTTCGGGTCGTTTCTTCACCGTCAATGATGGTAGCTGTCAATACGTTGTCGCCGGGAGCTGCTCCCTGTCCAAACGGTTCGGCGGTACAACCAAGCAGTGCGAGGCCAATCACCAGCAGGGATGATTTTATCAGGTTGTTTGTTTTATCTGTTCTCTTCATGATGCGGTGCTGTTTGTGGTTAATCCCATCCCGTGGGGTCATTGTAATCGTAATCATCATTGTCGGAAGCCTCTTCCGCCTCTTCTTCGTATACCCATAGTTTTTGAGTCAGTGTGCTGGCATAGACAATAATCTCCTGCTCCGGTCTCATCTGGGTGCTGTTGTTGGGCGTTGAGGTGATGGTGAACTGCGTATCGTTGATCTTATTCACCTGCAACCACTCTCCAACATATCCCAGGGTGAACTCGGTCACGTTGGTTATCACCGTGAACACGATGGTTCCTCCATATGAGGGGAGGGGTATGTTGGTGTTCCCAACAGGGGAGAAGAGGAAGAGCTCCGGCAAAGGATCCTGGTACACCGTGATGGAAGCGAGCGAGTCGCCCTCATTCCCATAGAGGGTGACCAAGGCTTGTCGGGGAATGTTGCCCGTCCAACTTTCATCAACGGTGATGTAAATGCCTTCGTCCGAATTTTTTTCTGTCCGGCACCAGGACTGATCGGAACGGCAACTCCACCCGGTTACGTTGGATTCTATACCAATTCCGTTTACACCCCCCTGATAATTCATGATTACCTTATCGGTAACCGGTTTGATGAAAGCTTTCGCCGGCTCAACGGCCGCATCCTGCGTCACCTCGATGGTCACCTTTTGGGTCGTTCCTTCCGCTGTGACGGTGAGCAATGCTTGCTCCGGAGGGGTGATAGCTTTGTTTTCAGCTGCTCCTACCGTGAAGTTGGAAGCTTCCTTGCTGAGGACCCTGCACCAGCTCTTGCTGGATGTAACGTTCCAGCTTTTGGCATTCGTGGTGACTGTGATCTCCTTGCTCCCCCCCTCAGCAGGAAAGTGGATGGGTGTGTCGGTTACCTCCAGGGTGATTGTTTTATTTCCATTCCCATTTCCCCCTCCACCGGGGACCTCTTCCTTACCGCAGCCTGACAGGAAGAATAGAATCAAGGCTATGACAGATAGTGCGAGTGTTGATGATTGCATGATATTTCTCAAGTGTTGATGCTTCATTTATCTAACGGTTGGCGCCGTGGCGTGGCAGCAAAAATAGTGTTAACCGGCAGGAGTTTTTTCCCAAATAGACAAAAAAATCTTTTGGATTCACAAAAAATGGACAAAACCGACAAAAATAGGGGCAAAAAAACAAGGCCGGCTCAGTTGAGCGGCCTTGTTAAACAATATAAAAACAGTGATCAATTAATAGCCTAATTTGCAAACGCGTGCCTGAATCCTTTTACATCACTCCAGTGTCCCCGCGTGAAGTCGGGAACCGCTACCGGAGCGGAATTGTTTTCGAGCGATAACGCGGTCAGCGGAGCCAGGCAGCACCATTCTGCCAGGTCGTATACATCCATGTCGAGCGGGAGTCCGTTCTGCAGGCAGTAGATAAGTCGATAGTCCATGACATAATCCATCCCGCCATGTCCGCCCACCTTCTTGGCGGTCTCTTCAATTTCAATATGGATCGGATGTTTGTACTTCTCCATCAATCCTCTTTTTACCTCTTCCGGTACATAGGAGTGACCGGTGATCTTTTCGTGGTTGGGAACTGCATCCTTCTCCACGGCATCAGCTTTCAGGGCATAACCCTCACGTGGATACTTGCTGGCAAATCCCTTGGTGCCCTGTACCTGGTACATGCGGCTGTAGGGACGGGGAGAGGCAACATCGTGCTGGATATGGATCGTTTTTCCCTTTTCGGTGCGGATCATGGTCATGGTGTGTTGACCGTTCTGGAAGTCGGTAACCTCCTCGCCCCGTTTCGCTTTCAGGTAGGCCGGGATACTTACCGGCTTGCTGTCCATGGCTACCAGGTAGTTCATCTTGTCGCCCCGGTGGATGTCAAGCACCTGGCAGGCGGGTCCCATGCCGTGCGTGGCGTAGATGTCGCCCCGGTGTTTCTTGTTGTACTCCATGCGCCAGTCGCCTTCGTACTCTTCCCAGAAATCTTCCAGCATGTGGATATAGGCACCCTCGGCATAGAGGATCTCTCCAAGTACTCCCTGCTGGGCCATGTTGAGTGTGGTCAGTTCAAAGAAGTCGTACACGCAGTTTTCGAGCTGCATGCAGTGCTTCTGGGTGCGTTCGGCCGTATTGATGACGTCCCAGATCTCCTCCAACGTCATGGCGGCGGGAACTTCGCTGGCAGCGTGCTTCCCCTGCTCCATGGCATAGATCAGCATCGGGGCGTGATGTACCCAGTCGGTCGCGATATATACCAGATCGATATCCTCCCTCTTGCAGAGTTCCTTCCAGGCCTCTTCGCTGCCGCTGTATGCTGCGGCGCGGGGAAGACCGGCCTTCTCGAGTATCTCTTGTGACCGTTCAACCCTGTCGGCATGGAGGTCGCACAGCGCCACTATCTTTGTGCCCGGAATATGAGTGAATCGCTCTACTGCGCCTCGTCCGCGCATGCCCAGACCGATGAATCCCACACGGACAGTATCCAGCTTGGGTGCTCTCAATCCCAGGACATGCTTCTGTCCGGCTGGCCGGGCAGGCACCGGAGTCTCGATAGGTTGGTAACTTCCTGCGCCCTTGCCTTGTTGCGATCCATTGGTGCAGGATGCAAAAAGAAGAGCAGCAGCAATGATTGATAAAGTGAACAGTTTCTTCATTATTATTTAAACAGTTTAGTTATTTATGAGTTGTAATGATATATTTGCTAACCGGGATCTACTGCATTCGCCAAGCCCCTTTTCATCCCGTGATTCTCCTCCGGTTTGTCCGTATGCCGTACAGCGAGACGGCGAGAAAACAGATGAACGGCAGTATGAACGAGGCATTCACAGCGGGTAGCCATGCCACACGCCCCAGATCAATAATGGCTCCCTGCAGTGGGGGCATCAGTGCACCACCAACGATCGCCATCACCAGCCCTGCAGCTCCCAGCGTTGAATCGTCACCCAGCCCTTTCAGTGCAATCCCGTATATGGTGGGGAACATCAGCGACATGAAGATGGAGGTGGCTACCAGGCAGTAGAGTCCAATGGTTCCCCCGATGAAGATAACCCCCAGGGTGGTCGACATCGCCCCTATGGCAAAGAGGGTCAGCATCAGTGACGGTCTCAGGTATTTCATCAGGTAGGTACTGATGAAGCGGCTCGACAGGAACAGCACCATGGCCAGGATGTTCCAGCGTTGACCTACAGCCTTTGGAATGCCAATGTTCTCTGCATATTGGATGATAAATGTCCAGCACATGATTTGTGCCGCCACATAGAAGAACTGGGCAATGACCCCTTCGCGGTAGTTGGAGTTCCTGATCAGCCGTCTGGCCGAATCGCGGGTCCGGATGTTCTTTGCCTCGGCCGACTGTGTCCTGGGCATCTTTGTCAACGCAATGACGACAAATACCAGCAGGACCACCCCCCCGATAATCACATAGGGATTCCGGATAATGGCCAGGTCGTGGGTGCGGACAACAGCTTTTTCTGCATCGCTCAGCGTGTAGAAGATCAGGTTGCCGGCCGCATCCCGTTTCTCGGAGCTGAGGGAGGTGAGCACGTAGTTCGATGCTACAAACATTCCCAGCAGCGATCCCATCGGGTTGAACGACTGGGCAAAGTTCAACCTGCGGGTGGAGGTGGCCTCATCCCCCATCGAGATGATGTAGGGGTTGGCGGTTGTCTCCAGGAAGGCCAGTCCGAAAGTCAGGATATAGAGCGACAACAGGAAGTAGGAGAATTGCTCGAACTGGGCCGCGGGAATGAAGAGGAATGCCCCTGCGGCATAGAGTGCCAGACCCAGGAGTATCCCTTTCTTATAGCTGTATCGCCGTACGAACAGTGCCGCCGGGATGGCCATGGTGCCGTAGCCGCCGTAGAAGGCAAACTGTATCAGCGCCGCTTCGGAGGCCGGAAGCTCCATGATGGTCTGGAATGCCGCCACCAACGGGTTGGTGATGTCGTTGGCAAAACCCCACAGTGCGAACAGGCTGGTGATAAGAATAAACGGAAGCAGGTACCGCTTTTCGATAACCGGCTTGGAAGGTGATGCGCCCTGTTTCATCTTACCACTCCTTTTTTCAAGATGATATTGGCATAGAGTGCCTCCTCGCCGGTCGCTACCACAGCATAGGCCTTTTTCGCCCTTTCGTAAAAGTCGAACCGTTCCAGGTAGCCGATGGAGAAGGGTTCTCCGGAAGCACCCAGAATGGCCTTGTAATCCTCCCAGATCTCCGGTTTGTAATCGTCGCCAGGAACCACCTCCATCAAGATGACCGACGGATCGGCATAGCTGTCGAGCGGGAAGAGCTCCAGAATCGCCTCCAGCAGGACGGCTCCACTGAGGCCGTCCGCCCGGATCACATTTGACGATACACTGCTGCTCGGAAAATTGGCATCGCCAAGAACAATCTCATCGCCGTGCCCCATCTCCATGAGGGTCTTTACCAACTGAGGGGAGAGGGATTTGGGTATTTTTTTCAGCATACTCTAAGTTATATGAGGTTGCAATTCTATTTGTAGATCGGGCCGAATGTGGCGCAGGCGCGATAGTCGGCTCCCTCCTTCTCCATGCCGAATGCGTTCCATGCGGCGGGACGGAAGATCTTCTCATCATCCACGTTATGCATGCAGACCGGAATGCGCAAGATCGAAGCCAGCGTGATCAGGTCCTGACCGATATGTCCGTAGCTGATGGCTCCATGATTGGCTCCCCAGTTGTTCATCACCGAGTAGACATCCCTGAAGGCCGGCTTGTCGCTCAGCCTGGGAACAAACCATGTGGTAGGCCAGGTCTGGTCGGTCCGTTCGTTAAGCACCTTGTGGATCTCCGGATCGATCTCCACGGTCCACCCTTCCGCAATCTGCAGTACCGGTCCAAGCCCCTTCACCAGGTTCAGGCGGGACATGGTGACAGGCATGCCGCCTTCGGAGAGGAAATTGGAGGAGAAGCCACCGCCCCGGAAATAGTCGCGGTTTGCCGGACACCAGTTGGTGGCTGCCAGGCAATCCTCCACCTCTTTTTCGTTGATCTCCCAGAAGGGTTTCATTGCCGGCTTGCCATCCTTCCGCTGTTTCCCGGTGGCATCGAGGGTGGTGGCTCCCGAGTTGATGAGGTGGATGATCCCGTTGCTGGCCATGCCGGTGAGCTCTTTTCCGGTAACCCGTTTTACGGCCTCGGGACTCCAGTATGTGCGAACATCGGAGAAGATCTGTGAACTATTGGTGAGGAGGTGTCCAAAGAGCATAGCGATACCGTTGCAGGCATCGTTTTCGGTAGCCAGCACATAGGCTTCGCGGATACCGTTCCAGTCGAACGACGAGCAGAGCAGTGCTTCGGTGAAGTCGCCGTTCGGCTTGTAGTCGGTCCACTGCCGTTGACCCTGGAAGCCGCCGGCAATGGCGTTGTGGCCGATTGCCTCCTCCTTGAATCCCATCTCCTCAAGTTTGGGGTTTCCGGTCATCAGGTCACGGATGATGATGGTCATCTTCACCACAAACTCCCAGTCGGCATCCTTCTCTGCGCGGCTTTTGACCTTGTCGGTCCGGTTGAGGTCGGCCGCCTCGTTGGGGATACAATATTTTTTTGTCCAGGCCATCGCCCTGGCAAACTCCTCCTTGTCGTAGATTCCCTCCTCCATGCGGCGGAGAATCTCGACCGATTCCACCTGTTCGTTCCGCATGCCCAGGTACTCCTGGAAGAAGTCGGGATTGACGATAGAGCCGGCAATCCCCATGGAGACGCTGCCAATCGAGAGGTATGACTTTCCTCTCATGGTTGCAACCGCCTGTGCGGCACGGGCAAAGCGCAGCAGCTTTTCTGCCACGTCATCGGGAATGGTATTGTCGTCCAGATCCTGGACATCACGGCCATAGATGCCGAAGGCGGGCAATCCCTTCTGGGCATGAGCTGCCAGGACTGCTGCCAGATACACGGCTCCCGGACGTTCGGTCCCGTTGAAACCCCATACTGCCTTGGGGTAATGTGGGTTCATGTCCATCGTTTCCGACCCGTAGCACCAGCAGGAGGTTACGGTAATGGTAGCACCCACACCTTCCCGCTCGAACTTTGCGGCACATGCGGCACTCTCACCCACACGCCCTATCGTGGTGTCGGCAATCACGCACTCGACCGGGGAACCGTCGCCATTTTTCAGGTTTGAACTGATCAGGTTGGCAACTGCTTTTGCCAGGTTCATGGTCTTTTCCTCGAGGCTCTCTCTTACGCCTCCCTGACGTCCGTCGATAGTGGGACGGATACCGATTTTTGGATAAGTTTTCATGATCTTTTCTCTTTTATTGACTATTTATTATATGGATTGCTGAAGTCTGAACAGTGCTGGCACGGCAGTAAAAAAAGATCAAAATGAACCCCGCCGTATAATCTTCGTGGGCAGATAGCAGGAAATCGGCTTGCCGGTCAGCACAAAATCGGCGGCCAGATTGCCCATCTCCTCCCAGTCGATACTGATCGCCGAAATCCCGTTTTCGATCACCTCGTAAAACGGGTTGTCGTTATACCCGATAATACCGAACTGCCTGCCCACCGTGAGCCGGTCGACCTTGCTCCGTTTGATCACCTCAACCACGTCGGTCTGTTTGATGATGATGTACAGGGCGTTCTCCTCCACCGGCTTGCCGGGAGGAAAAACATCGATGATCTCGAATGCAAGTCCGTTCTCCCTACAGAACCGGACAAAATGCTCCTTGCTGCTCTGCGGATGCTTGTGCCCCTTATTGAAGAGGAAGATGATCTTCCTGTATTTGCCGAAATCTACCCTTGTCTGATCCAGCGCATCGTAAAAACCCTGGTCGAAATCCTGACAGACGTACGACAGCCCCTGCTTGTCGAAATTGCCAAAATCGAGCAGCAGCAGCCGTTTCGGGTCGATTCTCGATACCGACCCGGCCAGCACCTCGTTGCTGTAGTTCATGATCAGGTAACTGTTGTACATGCCGTACGACTCCCTGACAATGGTGTTGAAGAGCTGTTCGTTATACTGGTGAAACCAGAGATCGATCTTGTAGTTGGAGGGGAGTCGCGATACCAGTGCGTTGTAGAGCACATCCTTGAACGGCGTGTACTCGTCGAGAAGAAGCAGTACATTCTTCAACCGATGGCTGACATAGTAGTTCTTGCCGTGAATGGATTCAATCACTCCCCGTGCCCTCAGCTCGTTGAATGCCTTGAACACGGTGTCGCGCGAAATGTGGTATTTCTGGCTCAAGGTGTTGATAGACGGTAACTTGTCGCCCGGCATCAGCTCGTTCATAGAGACAGACCGTTGGATATGATCTGCCAACTGCTTCACTTTCGTGTTCCTGTTGTTGAATTCCAATTCCATGATATGCCAGTATCCTGCTCTGTTCTGATTGCAAAGGTATCTGTTTATTGCCTATACTGGCGCCAGATTCATATGTTATAAAACATAAAAAAACCGACAAAACTCTTCACAGAGTCTTGCCGGTCATGGAAAATCAAAAAGTCATATAAGAAATAGAACTAATTAAGTTATGGTTATCTAATAGTATTCATTGGATGAGACAACCGGTATGGGTGTCGTTAGCCTGGCTTCAACCAGCATCTGATTATACCTGTAGACCAGGTCGACTCTCTTGGTCTCCTCTCCCTCCCTTGCTTTTAGAGCCAGGATGACCGAGTCGGTATCTGCCCGTTGCAGCGGTTTCAGGTCGAAGCAGACAAACCCCTCATAAAGTCTTTGGCTTGTACTGCCGAAAGCGTTGTGGCGGAGTTCCAGTTCAATGGTGTCGGGGACGCTTGCCGCGGGCTTCGGTGCGGTCACCAGATTGATGGCGTGAGGCCTGACCCCGCCGTAGTTGAACAGGAAATCGATATTCAGGTAGTCGTTCCCTATCCAGGCATCGTTGATGATTATCGGATCGTTGCCGATACTGTCGGCATGCTCTGTTGCCGGCCCGATGATCTTTTTGGTCAGCACGTTCCAGATGTCGTTCACCTTCACGTAGTGATCGTAATTACCCTGGCGACCCGACAATACCGTATAGTTCACAAAGACCCGCTGGTCGTCCGACGGCAGATAGTATACGTCGGTAGCTACCGGCCAGAGCTGCTTGCCGTTGTCGAGCAGTAACCGGTATCCACTTTCCCCGGTGGGAATTACCGTTGCAATGTCAATATGAAACGCGCCCAACGAGTGATCCTCCTTCTTGTTGCACGCAACAGCAGAAAGTAGAATGGAGACAAAGGCGATTCTCAAAGCGGTACGATTCATATCTTATTATGCTTCTATACCGATTAGATGCAAAAAATGGAAAAACGCTGCACGGAAAGAGTTGAAAATTGAATATTTAACCTTATTTAACGTCTAGGTGAAGTTTTTTGATCAGGTCGGTGCGGCGGAGCCGTTTCAGGGCCGCAATCAGTTTCGCCCGGTTGCTCTTGTCGTACCAGAAGAAGAACTGTCGTTGGGCCGTTTTTTGTGCGGGGGTGGTGGCGGTATAGACCTTCTCGAGCGTGTAGGGGTGATAACCGGTGTAATAGATCTCGGTGGCCAGTGTCATGGGTGACGGGGTGAAGTCCTGTACCTGTTCCAGCTTGAAGTTCAGCTCCTTGGTGATGGCGGCCAGTTCAGCCATATCCTCCTCGGCGCAGCCCGGGTGGGATGAGATGAAGTAGGGGATCAGTTGCTGATTGAGGTTATGTTTCCGGTTCTCGGCATCAAAGATCTTCTTGAACTGCTGGAAGAGGTTGAACGACGGTTTCCGCATCACATTCAGTGTGCGGTCAGACGTGTGCTCGGGTGCCACCTTGAGCCGACCCGAAACGTGATTGAGAATCAACTCCCTGGTATACTCTTCAGCCGCCCTGTTGGCCTTCTGCTCCTTTCCCCGATGCAGCAGCATGTCGTAACGGACGCCGCTGCCCACGAATGATTTCCTGATGCCCGGCATGCTGTCGACCGACCGGTAGATATCCAGCAACGGTGTGTGGTCTGCGTTGAGGTTGGGGCAGACGGCGGGAAAGATGCATGAGGGGCGTTTACATTTGGCGCAGACCGAAAGGTCGCGGCCCTGCATCTTGTACATGTTGGCCGACGGACCGCCCAGATCGCTGATATAACCCTTGAATCCGGGCATCCGGGTGATCTGTTCCACCTCCCGCAGGATCGATCCCTTCGAGCGGGAAGCGATGAACTTCCCCTGGTGCGCCGATATGGTGCAGAAGGCGCATCCACCGAAACAGCCCCGGTGGAGATTGACCGAGAACTTGATCATCTCGTAGGCCGCAATACTCTTCTCCTTGTATCTGGGATGAGGCAGGCGGGTGTATGGCAGGTCGAAGGAGGCGTCGATCTCCACTTCACTCATCGGCGGAAAGGGGGGATTCACCACCAGCGTCTTCTCCTCCACATCCTGCAGGATGCGGGCTGCCTCCATCCGGTTGGACTGCTCTTCCACGATCTTGAAATTCTTTGCCTGTTTCAATTTATCCTTCAGGCACTCCTCGTGAGAAAAGAGCCTCACCTCGTCGGCAAAACGGTTTTCAGGTACCATCCCCTTTTCGGCAAGGAAGGCGGTCTGCGGCACATCGTGCATTCCGGAGATGCCCCTTCCTCCTTGCAGCTCCTTTACTATACGGGTGATCGGCTGTTCGCCCATCCCGTAAACCAGCAGATCGGCGTTGCTGTCGACCAGTATCGTCTTGTGAAGCGAGTCGCTCCAGTAATCGTAGTGGGTTACCCGGCGGAGCGAAGCCTCCACGCCGCCGATGATCAGCGGAACGTCGGGATAGAGCGACTTCACAATCCGGGAGTAGACCGTAACAGCCCGGTCGGGACGCATATCGGCCCTTCCATCGGGAGTGTAGGCATCCTGCGACCGCAATCGCCTGTTTGCGGTGTAGCGGTTGATCATCGAATCCATCACGCCGGCGGTCACTGCGAAGAACATCCTGGGGGTGCCCAGCTTCTTGAAGTCGCGCAGGTCGTCGCGCCAGTTTGGTTGGGGAACAATCGCCACGCGCAATCCCAGCTTCTCCAGCAGCCGCCCAATCACCGCGGTCCCGAACGAGGGGTGGTCGATATAGGCATCACCCGAAAAGAGGATCACATCTGCCCGGTCCCAGCCGAGCAGATCCATCTCTTTCCGCGTGGTGGGCAGGAATCGGGTCAACGGATAGGGCTGCCTTACCATACGCTCACGATTTATGCTTTTTGATTCTATCCTCTTCGATCCTGTTATTGAGCTCATTGGCTCTCTCCACAGCCAGGTGGATGTTCGAACAGATATTCTCTTCGCCGATGATCTCCGGTATGCTGGAATTACTGATCTTTGCCCTGACATCGTCGTTCACTCCCGAAAGGATCACCTGGATCTTCTCCCGTTTCGATTTCTTGCAGAGGTTCTGGAGGTTGTTCAACCCGGTCGCATCGATAAAGGGAACCTTCCGCATCCGGATAATCCTGATCTTTGCCCGTTCACCAATCTCGCGCATCAGGTCGTCGAACTTGTTGGCCACTCCGAAGAAAAAGGGTCCGTCGATCTCATACACCTCCACCCCCTTAGGCAGGTGCAGTACCTCCTCCTGCAGGTTTCCGGTGTGCGATTCGATCTCTTTCGACATCTCAATCTTCCCTGTTGTTACCGACATATGTGTGCTTTCGCTCATCCGTTTCAGGAAGAGGAAGATTGCCAGCAGCAGACCCACTTCGATGGCCACGGTAAGGTCGAACACCACCGTCAGGATGAAAGTGGTCAGCAGTACGGCCATTGTTCCGCCCGACTGCTTGAGGAGCGAGACGAAGTTGCGCCACTCACTCATGTTGTACGACACCACAACCAGCACGCCGGCCAGACAGGCCATCGGAATATGCTTGGTGAGGTCGCCCAAAAAGAGCAGGATCAGCAGCAACACTATGGCGTGGATAATTCCCGCTATCGGCGTACGGCCGCCGTTGTTGATATTGGTCATGGTCCTGGCAATGGCACCGGTGGCCGGTATCCCACCGAAGAAGGGGGTGACGATGTTGGCCACACCCTGGGCCACCAGCTCCATGTTGGAGTTGTGGCGTTTGCCGGTCACACCGTCGGCAACCGTTGCCGAGAGCAGCGATTCGATGGCGCCCAGCATGGCAATGGTAAATGCGGAGGGAAAGAGCAGCCGGATGGTGTCGAGATTGAACCCGATCGGCGTAGCTTGGGGCAGATGATTGTCGATATGGAACCGGTCGCCAATCGTCTCGATAGCGCCAATTCCGAAATAGTTTTTCATCACCAGCGCGATAAGTGTCGTCAGCACGATCGCTATCAGCGATCCGGGGATTTTCCTCGAAAAGCGGGGGGTGATGAAGATGATCACCACGCTCAATAGCCCGATGCCGGTCGCCCACCAATTGATGGTCTCCAGTTGTTGAAAATAGACTCCCCACTTGGCAAAGAAGTCGGAAGGCACCTTGGCGATGCTCAATCCGAAGAGATCCTTTATCTGGGTGGAAAAGATGGTGAGGGCAATTCCACTGGTGAAACCCACCACAATGGGGTAGGGGATGAACCTGATCACCGTGCCCAGCTTGAGTACGCCCATCAGTACCAGCATGATGCCGGCAAGGAGAGTGGCAATGGCCAGTCCCGTCACACCAAACTGCTCCACGATCCCGTAGACGATTACGATGAATGCACCGGTGGGGCCGCCTATCTGTACATGGCTACCGCCCAGAAACGAGATGATAAAGCCGGCAATGATGGCCGTGATGATACCCTTCTCCGGTGTTACGCCGGAAGAGATCCCGAAAGCGATGGCCAGCGGCAAGGCGACGATCCCTACGATAAGGCCCGCCATCAGGTCGGCCATGAGCTTCTCCCGGGTATACTTTTTTAACGATAAGAAAAGGGTGGGTTGAAAATCTTTTAGAAAGTCTCTTTGCATACACTCGAAAATTGGTTGCAAAATTAACCATTTTGCGTGTAAAAAAGAAAGTAAATGTGGTAAAAATCAGAACAGACCCTGTTCCACCAGCACGCAAACGCGCTCTGTCATGCGGTCTTCGTTGTAGGGATCGTACCGTTTCTTGAGGCTGTTGCCGAACATGTTGGCAAATGCGTTATAGAGGAATGCCTTGGCGCTGCCCATGTAGGCGTCGATGATATGGTACGACGAGGAGTTGGTTTCGCGGTCCACCAGCTTCATCAGCAGCTGTCCCTGCGAGCGGGTCAGTTTCTTCATCTTGGGGGTATAGGCATCCATCAGGTACTTCTCCATCTGGTTCAGGTGCTTCTGGCGGGCCTTGTCGTCGGGCAGCGTCTCCATATACTCGTAGGTTTCGGTAATGATCCGGGCAATCTGCTTGGCGTAGGGAAGGGTAACCTTCACATCGCGAATCAGTCTGGCATACTGTGCCTGCTCCCTGGTGCTGTTAAAACGGAGGGGAGAATACTTGATGAAGTCGTGCAGACTCATGCAGACCACCGTATCGCCATTGATCACCACCGCCGGATAGACGTTGGGTAACAGGTAGATCGTTCTCTGCTGACTGTTGGCACCCCTGTTTTCGGCAATAAACTCCTGCCCCTTTGTCTGGCAGACAAAGAGGATGGAAAGAAAGAGTGATATGGGAATAAATCGTCTCATGAATCCGGGGCAAATATACTATTATTGTTTTATTTATACTCTAAAAACTCGTTAAGTGTAGTTAATCAATTCTCTATTTAGGGATTGTTAATGATAAGAGTTGCGCAAAAAAGGCCTTTTTTTTACCCGTTTTCCTCCAATTTCGATTACCTTTGAATAACAAAACAGATAACATATGGCATACTATCATTTGGGTGAGATGATTCACCATCAGGCCGAGAAATACAAGGGGAGAACGGCGCTGAAATACCTGTCGTCCGAAGGGAAATGGATGCAGATGTCGTGGGAGGAGCTCTCGGGAAAGATCATGCAGACTGCCCGTGCAATGGCAGAACTGCAGATCGAGCCGGAAGAGAACGTGGGGATCTACTCCCAGAACATGGCGAAGTATCTGATTACCGATTTTGCCGCATATGCCAACCGTGCAGTAATGGTACCCATGTATGCTACTGCCTCGCCGTCGCAGCTGGAGTATATCGTGAACGATGCGAAGATCAGGGTGCTTTTCGTGGGCGAGCAGTTCCAGTACAACAACGCCTACAAGGTACAGCAGGAGTGTCCGGTCCTGGAGAAGATCATTGTGCTCGACCGGAATGTGGTGCTGAAACCGGAGGACAAGAGCTCCATCTACTTCGATGACTTTATCGCCACGGGCGACAATTCCGAATCGCTGGCGCTGGTCAATGCCCGGTTGCGCCATCTTCACGGCGGCGATCTGGCCACCATCATCTACACCTCGGGAACAACGGGCGAGCCCAAAGGGGTGATGTTGACGCACGACAACTATGTTCAGGCGTTCATCATTCACGATGCCCGCCTCAACCAGATCTCCGACAAGGATCTCTCGATGTGCTTCCTGCCGTTGACCCATATCTTTGAGAAAGCGTGGACCTACTACTGCCTCCACAGGGGGATAACGGTTGCCGTGAATCGTGATCCTACAAAGATCCAGGAAACCCTCAGGCAGATTCGTCCTACTCTGATGAGCAATGTGCCACGCTTCTGGGAAAAGGTATACGACGGCATCCAGCAGAAGATCGAGAAGTCGAGCGGCATCCTGAAATGGCTGTTCGAAGACAGCGTCAGGGCGGGACGTAAGCATAACCTCCTTTACAAGAACCAGGGGAAGCGGCCGCCAATCGGCAACACCCTGAAATTTTTCCTCTACAGGCAGACCATCTTCTTCCTGATCAAGCGGGTGGTGGGAATCGACAAGGGCAACTTCTTTCCCGTGGCGGGCGCACCCCTGTCGGACAAGATCAACGAGTTCATGCAGTCGATCGACGTATACCTGATCTACGGGTATGGGCTCTCTGAAACCACCGCGACGGTCAGCTGCTTCCCCGACACCGGCTTTACCATTGGAACCGTTGGAAAGGTGATGCCGGAAGTGGAGGTGAAGATCGGGCCGGACAACGAGATACTGGTGAAGGGGCGGACCGTGATGAAGGGGTACTACAACGAGCCGGCCGAGACAGCCGCGGTATTTACCGAAGATGGGTTTTTCAGGACCGGCGATGCGGGCAGGCTGACCGACAACAATGAGATCGTCCTGACCGATCGCATCAAGGATCTCTACAAGACCTCGAACGGGAAATATATCGCCCCGCAGATGATCGAGACCCGGATGAGCGAGGACAGGTACATCGATCAGATAGCCGTCATTGGCGATGAGCGGAAATTTGTGAGCGCACTGATTGTGCCCAATTACGAGCTCCTGAAGCAGTATGCCCTGGAGCATCAGCTTCCTTGCGAGACGAATGAGGAGCTGGTCGGAAACAAGGCGGTTCACGACTACCTCTTTGGTCGGATCGAACTGTTGCAGGCGCAGTTTACCTCCTACGAAAAGATCAAGAAGATCACATTGCTGCCCCAACCCTTCACCCTGGAGTCGGGAGAGTTGACCAATACGCTGAAACTGAGACGCAAGATCATTCTTCAACACTATGCCGACGAGATCGGAAAAATGTATGAAGAGTAGCTTTTGGGTGGAAAAATCATTATCTTTGCACCGTTTTTTAAAAGTGAAAAGATGGAATACAATTTCGGAGAAATAGAAAAACGGTGGCAACAGTACTGGAATGAACATGAGGTATACCGGGTAACGGAAGAAACTTCCAAACCCAAGTTTTACGTGCTCGACATGTTTCCCTATCCCTCGGGAGCAGGGTTGCACGTGGGGCATCCGCTGGGGTATATCGCCTCCGACATCTATTCGAGATACAAACGGCTGAAGGGGTTCAACGTGCTTCACCCCATGGGGTACGACGCCTACGGACTCCCTGCGGAGCAGTATGCAATCCAGACCGGTCAGCATCCGGCCATCACCACCCGCAACAATATCGCCCGCTATCGCGAGCAACTCGATAAACTGGGATTCTCGTACGACTGGAGCCGTGAGGTTCAGACCTGCGACCCGCAATACTACAAGTGGACGCAGTGGGCCTTTATCCGGATGTTCCATTCCTATTACTGCAACCAGGCGCAGCAGGCTCGCCCCATCTCCGAACTGGTGGAGCTCTTCTCCCGGCAGGGTACTGAAGGACTCGATCTGGCCTGCAGCGAACCGATGAGTTTTACAGCCGCCGAGTGGAACGGCAAGAGCGAGAAAGATCAACAGGAGATACTGATGAACTACCGCATCGCCTACCTGGGCGACACCCTGGTCAACTGGTGTCCGCAGCTGGGGACGGTGCTTGCCAATGATGAGGTGAGTGAAGGGCTCTCCATCCGGGGAGGCTATCCGGTGGAGCAGAAGAAGATGCGCCAGTGGTGTCTCCGGGTCTCCGCCTACGCGCAACGGCTGCTCGACGGGCTCGACGGGCTCGACTGGTCCGACTCGCTGAAAGAGACGCAACGGAACTGGATCGGACGTTCGGTCGGCGCCGTGATCAACTTCAAGACGGCCGATGACTTCTCCTTCGATATCTTTACCACCCGTGCCGACACCATCTTCGGCGTAACCTTCATGGTGCTGGCTCCGGAGAGCGAACTGGTGGACCGGCTCACTACCCCCGGTCAGCGGGAGGCTGTGGATGCCTACCTGCTGCGGACGAAAAAGCGGACCGAACGGGAAAGGATCGCCGACAAGTCGGTTAGCGGAGTCTTCTCCGGCTCCTACGCGCTGCACCCCTTTACCGGCGAAAAGCTACCCATCTGGATCTCCGACTACGTACTGGCCGGCTACGGAACAGGAGCCATCATGGCAGTGCCCGCGCACGACAGCCGCGACTACGCCTTTGCCAAACATTTCAACCTCCCCATCATCCCCCTGATCGAGGGGTGCGACGTGTCGGAAGAGAGTTTCGACGCCAAGGAGGGGATCATGATAAATTCCGGTTTTCTGAACGGGCTCACCGTGAAGGAGGCCATCACCAAAGCGATCGAGGAGGTGGAGAATCGCAATCTCGGATACCGGAAGGTGAACTTCCGGCTCAGGGACGCCATCTTCTCCC
>ENA-UOYA01001396-UOYA01001396.1-activated-sludge-metagenome-genome-assembly--contig:-NODE-1396-length-25928-cov-7.845978_pt1 | contig 25928 bp, 22 predicted proteins | sample MGYA00238163_ERZ764804 | MGnify/ENA primary metagenome ERZ764804 (study PRJEB28919, sample SAMN05720223) | activated sludge metagenome | isolation source: Anaerobic digester | place: Hong Kong... | reverse complement strand
CTAGTTCAGGTGCCGAAAGGGAGGGTGCATGTCTCGATTAAAAGGTGTCTTTTGCGCGGCGTTAATGCTCTGCTTCTGCGCGATTCTGCAGGGCCAGGGGTATCGCGCCAGTCTCAGTGGGCGGGTCTCGGACCCATCCGGAGGCGGCGTTCCGAACGCCAAGGTGATAGCCGTCAATACCGCCACAAACATCGAAGCGCGGGCGACAACTAGCGTTGACGGGCTGTACATAATCACATTCCTGTTGCCGGGCACGTATAAGGTTAGCGCAGAGGCAACCGGCTTCAAGACGGCGGTCAGGGAAGGAATCGTATTGCAGGTGAATGATCGCCTGACAGTGAATTTGCCCCTGGAAGTTGGCCAGGTTCGGGAGAGCGTGACGGTGTCCGGCGAGGCGCCGTTACTGACGCCAGAAAGCGCTTCGTTGGGGCAGGTGATCAGCAACAAGACCATCGTCGAACTGCCGCTGAACGGCCGTAACCCGTTTGCGCTCCAGCAACTGGTGAGTGGAGTAGTTCCGACCGGACAGAGCGGCAATGTGAACCTGACGCGGCCGTGGGACACCAACAGCGTCTCCGACGTCACTGTGAGCGGCGCGCCGAACCGCGGCAACATGATCACGTTGAACGGCGTTTACTCCAAGGGCGGCAATCAGGTGGCCTACACGCCTTCGATCGACGCGGTCGAGGAGTTCAAAGTTCAGAAGAACTCTTACGACGCCGAGTACGGACACGTGGCGGGCGGCACCGTCAACGTCGCCACCAAGTCTGGAACGAACGAGTTGCATGGCTCGATGTACGAGTTTTTGCGCAATCAGAAATTCGATGCTAACAGCTTCTTCGCCAACCGCAATGGCGCAGTCAAATCCAAGTTCCACATGAACCAGTTCGGAGCGACCGCCGGCGCCCCGGTGCTGATACCCAAACTCTACAATGGCAAAAGCAAGACATTCTGGTTCTTCAACTGGGAGTCGGTCCGGCAAAACACGCCACCCTCCACGAGCCTGACAACGGTTCCGACTGACGCCCAGCGCGGCGGAGACTTCTCCTCGCTGAAGACCTCGGCCGGTGTTCCCATCGTGATCTACGATCCCACAACGGTTTCGGCGGACCCGAACAAGCCCGGCGCTTACATCCGGCAGCCATTCGGGGGAAACCAGATCCCGTCAGCCCGCATCAACCCGATCGCCAAGAACGTGCTCGGGTACATTCCCGGGCCCAACCGGAGCGGGGATCCAGTCACCGGGCTGCAAAACTATGTCTCCACTGGCGGCGGCGTGCTGAACTACGACCAGTATGGTTCGCGCATAGACCACAACTTCGGCGAGAAGAGCCGGATCTTCGGTTTCGTGGGTGTAGCCAACTACTCCGCGAACAACTTCAACTTCTTCAACAACCTGACGACGGCCAGCACGAGTTTCCAGAACACCCGCTCGGTTTCGCTGGACTACGTGCGGAACTGGCGGCCCGACTTCATCATGAATGTGCGGCTCGGCTACGCGCGCAAGTACGAAGGGACTCGGGCGAGCAGTGCCGGCTTCGACGTGGCGTCGCTCGGCTTCCCCCAGACCCTGGTGTCGCAGCTTCCTTTCCAGATGTTTCCCCAATTCAGCACCGGCGATTGGAGGAGCCTGGGCTCCGGAGGCCCTTCCTACAATGCTTCCGACGGTCTGAACAGTTACATCGGCTTCACCAAGGTGAAATCCAAGCACACCATGAAGTGGGGCATGTACTCCCTGGTTCTGCGCGAGTATGACGACCGCGGCGCCGGTAGCGGAAGCTCGGGAACTTACTCGTTTGGCCGCAATTGGACACAGGCCGACCCTCTGACCGCCAGTGCCACTTCCGGGTGGGGTGGCGCGAGTTTTCTGCTGGGACTCCCCGCCAGCGGCCAAGTTGGTGTCGGCGGCTATCAGGCCACACAGACAACATACTGGGAATTTTACTTCCAGGACGACATCAAGCTGACCAGCCGCCTGACCCTCAACATCGGGCTCCGTTACGAGTACCAGGGTGGGACGACCGACCGTTTCGACCGGGTGATCCGCGCGTTTGATTTCGGTTACACGCCGTCGTTCGCGGCCGCGGCCCAAGCTGCCTACCTGAAGAGTCCATACTCGGGGTTGAGCAGCCTGAACGTGAAGGGCGCTCCAGTGTTTGCCGGCGTCAATGGCCAGAGCCGCAGCTATCTGGATCCGGTACTGGACAGCTTCGGCCCGCGCATCGGTCTAGCTTACAAGGTGAGTGACCGCATCGTCTGGCGCGCCGGCTACGGCTCCTTCTACAATCCGCGGCTGACGGGTGTGGACCTGAGCGGTTTCAACACCGCCACGCCGATGGTCACCACTATCGACAGCGTCAATCCGGTGAACAATCTCTCCAACCCGTTCCCGAATGGCCTGAACCTGGTCCCCTGCGCAACTCGTGGTCCGGAGTGCCTGGTGGGAACCGGTATTACCTTCCGCAACCCGAAGGTTGCGACACCGGCCATTCTCAATTACTGCAGCGGTTTGCAGATCGAGTTGCCCGGGCGTTGGTTGCTGGATGCCGCCTATGTCGGCTCCACGACCAGGCGGTTTAATCCGAGTTGGGCTATCAATGCACCGCCGTTGTCTTCCCTGTCGCTCGGAACGGCGCTATTGGGCGCGGTCTCCAACCCGTTCTATGGCCTGATTCCGGCCTCGGCGGGCACGCTCGGGTCGAAGACCATTCCGCTTTATCAACTGCTGGCCGTAATTCCGAACTACCCGTACTCCAGCACCTGGGCGGTCTCCGGCGCCGGGCACAACACTTACCACAGCGGCCAGTTCTCACTGGAGCGGCGTTTCGCCAATGACTTCAGCATGCTCACAAGTTGGACGTGGTCCAAGCTGATGGCGCACAGCAATTACATGAACACCGGCTTCTCGGATGCGTTCGAGAACATGGTGGCGGACATCGACCGGACGCATCGTGTGGTTATGACGGGCATTTACACCCTCCCGATGGGCAAGGGCAAGGCTCTCGATCCGCACAACGCGGTGGCCAACCATATCATTGGCGGCTGGCAGTTCAGCGGCGTGGCCAGCTTCCAGTCGGGTGGTCCGATCAAGACTGCGGACAACACGGTCGCCACCGGGCAATCCGTGATGATCTCCGATCCGAGCATCAACAAGTGGTTCAATACGGGTGCCTTCGCCGTCCAGACGGGGCTTCCGCAACCGCTCGGACAACGCACGCTGACACAGTACCTGAGCCAGCTTCGCAACATGGGCATCAATAACTTCGACCTGGCGCTCGACAAGGCGTTCCAGTTGGGCGAACGGTTCAAGCTGCAGTTCCGCTCCGAGTTCTTCAACGCCTTCAACCGGCCCCAGTTCGGCAACCCGGATGTCAGCGTGACCAGCGGAAACTATGGAAAGATTACCTCGCAAGCGAACATCCCACGACAGATCCAGTTCGGTTTGAAACTGGTCTACTGATGTTCTTCTAAATGACCCGTAGACCCTGGGGCGCGCTTCGGAGTGCCCCTTTTTATTCACACGTCACGCGGGCGGACATACCAGTCGAGTGTCTCGTCCTGCGAGAGGCGGGCCGGCTCAGAGGCTGCCTCGGGGTGAGTTTGCCGAAAGCGTTCGAGCATCAGGCGGCTGAGTTGTGAGACCACGTCGCGGTGCTTGCTAGAGAGGTCGTGGAATTCGCCGGGATCTTCCGACAGGTCGAACAGCCGCGTGTACCTGCCGGGCGTGGGAGTGCCGGTTTTGTATCCGTCGCCTCGCTCGCGCTTTCCCGAGCAGTAGATTAGCTTCCACCGCTCGGTGCGCACATAGGCTTCTTCGTTTTCCAGGTACTCGCTGAAGATATATTGACGCCTGCCCTTGGGCGCGCGGCCCTCAAGGTAGGGTTTGAGGCTCCGGCCATGCGCTCCCGCCATAGGCTTTAGGTCTAGAAGGTCGGTGACAGTGGGAGCCACGTCCACGAGTTCCACCAGATCGGTGGTGACGCCACGGCGGATTCGTCCGGGCCAACGCATGATCAGCGGCACGCGGATCGATTGCTCGTAGCCGCAGTGCTTTTCAAAACGGCCGTGCTGGCCCAGTTGATAGCCGTTGTCTCCCAGGTAGACGACCAGCGTGTTCTCTTCGAGCTTGAGCCGCCGCAATGCGGCGAGCACGCGGCCGATGTTGCGATCCAGGTACCGCACCGACGTGTAACAGGCGGCGATGATGCCGCGCTTCTCGGCGTCCGTGAGATCGCGGAAAATCAGCGGAATCTGCGCGGCGTCCTCCGGCCCGGGCATGGGTACCGTGAACTTTGCCGGGTCCATGGCGTCGCGGTCCTCGACCGGAAAGTCGTAGGGCGAGTGCGGTTCCGTGAAACTCACCCACAGGGCGAACGGAGCACCCCGTTTCTGTTCGAGGAATTGCTCCACCAGCCGGCTCTGGAAGGTGGATCGCATATCGGGGTCGAAGCGCGGATAGGGCAGTTTTTCCGAATTCAGCCAGATGCGGGCGGGGTCCTTGAAGGGGCGCCAAGCGGGTTTGGTACGGATCGATGGCGGGATTGGTCGGGGGCTCACCTCACTGCGCCACCGCCGTTCGAGTTCGTACTCGGTCACGACGTGGTCGAAACCGAAAAATCCGGGAGGCCCCGACCGGCGCAGGTGCATCTTGCCAATGACGGCGGTCGTATAGCCCGCGTGCTTGAGTTGCTTCGAGAGGGTGTTCGCGTCCTCACGCAGCGGGGTAGGCAGGCGGGTCACCCCGGTCGCGTGCGGCAGCAGACCGGTAAAGAAACTCTGCCTCGATGGCGTGCAGACGGGCGAGTTGCAGTAAGCGTGGGAGAAACGCATCCCCTCGCCGGCCAGCCGGTCCAGGTTGGGTGTTTCGATGAAAGGGGTGCCGTCGCAGCCCATCTCGTAAGCAGCGTGATCGTCCGCGATCAGAAACAGGAAGTTCGGCCTGCTTCGGGCAGCGGCTCGTATTGGAAGCGCCGCACCCGCGCTTGCCAACATCTCTCTGCGGGTAAACATGCGAACAGCATAGCACCGCCTTCCTGCCGGCAACTCCTGATAGACTGCCTGTGTTATGTCCACACCGAATTTTCGGCGACGTTTCATGCAGGGACTGGCGTGTACTGCTGGAGCCGGTCTTTCCGCCCGAGCAGCGGTGCCCGCGAGCGCGCGCGGGACCGCGTTTCCGGTTCGCGAGTTCGGCGCCGCGGGCGACGGCGCGCGCCTCGACACCCGATCCATTCAGGCGGCAGTGGACGCATGCGCGGCCGCTGGCGGGGGCAGCGTCTACTTCGCGCCCGGTACGTACCTGAGCGGAACCATCTTCCTGAAGAACCACGTGGCGCTCTATCTGGAGGCGGGCGCGACGCTGCTCGGGAGCAGGCACCTGGGCGACTACCCGGTGACGGTGGCCGGCATCCGTTCTTACACCGACAACTACACCGACAAGAGCCTGATCTACGCCGAAGGCGTTTCAAACATCGCTATCCTGGGCCGAGGCGTCATCGACGGACAGGGCGCAGCTTTCCGGGGGCCGTACAAGGTGCGACCGTACCTGATTCGCGTCATCAGTTGCCGGAATGTACTTGTTTCAGACGTCACAATCCTGAACTCGCCCATGTGGGTGCAGCACTACCTGGCTTCGGACGAAATCGAGATACGCAACGTCGGCGTGCACAGCAAGGTCAACGCCAACAACGACGGCATCGATATCGACGGCTGCCAGAAGGTGCGCATCTCGGATTGCGAGATCGTCTCCGGTGACGATGCCATTGTCTTCAAGAGCACTTTGAACCGGCCGTGCCGCGACATCGCGGTGACGAACTGCACCATGAGCACGAGCTGCAATGCGCTGAAACTGGGCACGGAGTCCAACGGCGGATTCGAGAACATCGTGGTCTCCAACTGCACGATCTACGAGACGGACCTGGCCGGGATCGCCGTCGAGATGGTGGACGGCGGACTGCTCGACCGGGTGATGTTCAGCAACATCGTCATGCAGAGAGCCGGCGCGCCCATCTTCATCCGGTTGGGCAACCGCGCGCGCCCGTTCGAGGCAGATGGTCCGAAGCCGCCGATGGGCCGGCTGCGCAACGTCACGATCAGCAACATCGACGCCGTCGCCGGGCGCAACCACGGGTGCAGCATCACCGGACTGGCGGGGCACGAGGCTGAGAACATCACCTTGGACAACGTTCGCATGGTGTTCCCCGGCGGGGGTACGGCCGAGGACGCGTCGCGCGAGGTTCCCGAGAATGCCGACAAATACCCCGAGTTCAAGATGTTCGGCGTCCTGCCGGCCTACGGGCTCTATTGCAGGCACGTGAAGAACCTGAAGCTGCGCAATATCGAAACACGTGTCGAAGGTCAGGATGCTCGGCCGGCGTTGATTTGCGACGACGTCGAGGATCTGGAGTTGTCCGGCAGCCGTTTGGACGCCGTCCGATTCCGTGGCGTTCGGGACGCCTTCGTCCACGGCTGCCGCTCGAAACAAAAGGCCGCCGACTGGCTGGAAATCTCAGGCGAGAAAGACTCAGTTGTTCTGGACGCGAACAAGCTTGGCTGATTCGAGCGGCGTCACCATCCGCAGGACGAACGACAGGGCGATGAGTGGCATCACGCCCGCCGCCACGAACACCGGCACGTAGGAGAAGTAGTCCACCACTTTTCCGATGACCAGCGTGAACAGCATTCCTCCGAGCGCCGCACCGGTTCCGCTTAAGCCCGATGCCGAAGCCACAATGTGCTTCGGGAAGATGTCGGCGGGCAGCGTCAGTATGTTAGGCGCCCAGCAGGAATAGGCGAACGTCGCCAGGCTGATCAGGGCGATTGCCGCCGTGGGGCTTTCGATGAGCACCGCCGGTATTCCCGCGAGCATCAGCGTCATGCTCACGGACATGACGATCTTGCGGGCCTTCAGGACCGGGCAGCCGCGCCGGATCAGCCAGCCCGAGACCGCGCCGCCGGTGAGGCAGCCGATATCGGCGGTGAGAAACGGGATCCAGGCGAAGTAACCGATCATGGTCATGCTGAAGTGCCGTTCGCGCTTCAGGTATTCCGGCAACCAGAAAACGAAGAACCACCACACCGGATCGGCGTTCATCCGCGCCAGAACCAAGCCCCACATTTGACGATACCGGAGCAGGTCCATCCACCGGACCCTGGGCGCTGAGTCGGCATCGTGCTCAGGTTGGCCGGCGAGAATGAAGCTTCGCTCGCGGTCGCTCAGCCAGGGGTGACGCTGCGGCGAGTGGTAGAAAAGTATCCAGAGAACGACCCACAGGAAGCCGAGCGCGCCGGTCATCAGGAAAGCCGGCTGCCAACCCCAGCGCAGCGCGATCCAGGTGACCAGCGGCGGAGCGATGACGGCGCCGAGCGTGGAACCGCTGTTGAAGAATCCCGTGGCAAAGGCGCGCTCCCTGGTGGGGAACCATTCCGAAACCGCTTTGACGCCTCCCGGCCAATTGCCGGCTTCGCCCATGCCAAGAAGGAAGCGGAATAGGCCGAACGAGAGAACGGAACTGGCCGCCGCGTGCAGCATGGCAGCCACGCTCCACCAGCCCACCGCGAGCGCCATGCCGGCGCGCGTGCCGAGCTTGTCCATCAGGCGTCCCGAACCGCTCTGCATGATCATGTACGCCAGCAGGAAGGCGAACACGATACGCGAGTAGTCCGTGTTCGTCATGTGGAACTGGTCGCGCAGCAGCGGAGCCAGAACGGATAGCGTTTGCCGGTCAATGTAGTTGATGACCGTGGCGAGGAAGAGAAGGGATACGATAAACCAGCGCAACGTGCAATTATACCTGAGGAGGACGTTATGGGTCTCCGCACGACGCGCACACGCATTGCGCTCGCACTCGTTTTCACGCTGGCTCTCGCTTTCGCGCAGTTCCGGGACGCGGGTCTGGCCGCGCTCGCCGCGCACCTGGAAATCGTGACGGTGGATGCCGCCTCAGGCAACGCCGTTCCCGCGCGCATTTACCTGGACAAGGGCGGGCGGCCGTTCCGCCTCACGCCCGTGGAAGCGCTGCTGCCGCTCGCACCGGACGTCTTCTATCGTGATCGCGTCTGGCGCGCCAGCCCGAAGCCGAGGACGCTGGAAGTCACCTGCAAGGGCCGTTCACACGTCATGCTTCTCGACGGCCGTGCGTCGTTCGACCTGCCCGCGGCCGCCTACCGCGTGGAAGCCTATCGCGGCACATTCTATGAACCGGTGGCTGCGGAGTTCGAACTGCGTGCCGGAGAAGTTCGCACTATGGTGATGAAGCTGGCACCCGTTGGCGGTGATCGCCGCGGCCGATGGCTATCGGGCGACGATCACATCCATCTCACGCGAGAGCAGGCCGACGACGAAGTCTTCCTCGGCTGGGCGCAGGCTGAAGACCTGAATGTGGCGAACTTTCTCCAACTTCAGCGCCAAATGGACGCGGCGGTGCAGTACGGTTTCGGGCGTGGAGCAGAAGCGCGCGCCGCCCGTTATTCGATCCGCAGCGGGCACGAAACACGCAGCTCTTACTACGGGCACGTAAACGTGCTGGGACCGCGCGCGATGGTCCGGCCGTTGAGCGTCGGCACCATGTACGGCAACTCGGCGGAGGCCTATCCTTATCCGCTGGTAGTGTTCAACGAAGCGCGGCGTCTACATGGCGCCACGGTCGGCTACGCGCATTTCGACGGCGGCGCGAGCGGCAACAAGCACTCGACGTTCCTTATGGATCTGGCGCTGGGCGCACTCGACTTCACCGAGATCTTCCAGTTCGGCAAGCTGCGGACCGAGGATTGGTACCGGGTCCTGAACGCAGGATTCCACCTGACAGGCATCGCCGGCAGCGATTTTCCCGTTAGTCTGAACGACCGTTCGCCGTGGCCTCGCGTGATCCCGCTTCTGGGCCCAGAACGCACGCTGGTGCCCGCCGCCGCGGGCGAATCCGCCTACGAGAGTTGGGCCGCGGGAATCCGCCGGGGGGAGGTGGTGGTATCGAACGGGCCGCTGCTTGAATTCGAAGCCGGCGGCAGGCGCATTGGCGAGCGTGTTCCGTGGGATGGCGAGTCGGAGACTTTGACAGGCGAGGCGAGAGCGTGGTTTCATCGCCCCATTGAGAAACTCGAGATCGTGGTCAACGGCCGTGTGGTGGCCGAGCGCGCCGGCGACGGCTCGTCCACCTACCTGGCGCTGCCGTTTCAGGCCGGTATCACCGAAAGCTCCTGGGCGGCGGCGCGAGTGAAGGCGGCGTCGCTTGAAGGGGAACCGGAGATCCGCGCGCACACCAATCCCATCTATTTCGAGCGCGGCGGCGCGCCCACTTACATACGCGAGGATCGCGAGGAGCTTGCGCGCGAATGGGAAAGCCACCTGGCGTGGTACAAGGATGCCGGCCTGGTCTTCCTGAACGAAGATCAGCGCCGCGAACTGTTTTCGAAGATGGACGCGGCGCTCGCCATCCTGCGCGGAGTGCCGGCGCCGAAATAGAACATACCGATGTTATACACTTCTTGAATTATGGAACGACGATTGTTTCTCGCCGGCGGCGCCGCTGCCGCCAGCCGGATTCCCGGCGCAAATGACAGGCTTCGCGGCGGACTTATCGGCGCGGGCGGCCGCGGCCGCCTGGTCACCGGGGATTTCAAGGAGGTCGGCGCCGAGATAGGCGCCGTCTGCGACGTTTACGAAGGCAATCTGAACGCCGGCTTGAAAGCAGCCTCCACGGGCGCCAAGCCGTACGACGACTACCGGCGCATGCTGGAGGATAAGTCTCTCGACTTCGTGATCGTCGCCACGCCCGACCACTGGCACGCGCGCATGACCATCGACGCGGTCGAAGCCGGCAAGGACGTCTACGTCGAGAAGCCCATGGCGCACACCATACCCGAGGGCTTCCAGATCATCGAGGCGACGCGGCGCACCAAGCGCGTCGTACAAGTGGGAACGCAGCGGCGCAGCTACGACATCTTCCTTGAAGCAAAAAAAATCATGGATTCGGGACAGTTGGGCGACGTCCACCTGGTGAACGCCTGGTGGGTGAACTATCAGGCGGGGCTCGGCCAGCGCAAGATCGAAGGCAAGCTGGATTGGAAGCAGTGGCTGGGCCCGGCCCCAAAGCGCCCGTTCGATCCGGTGCGGTTCTCCAACTGGTACTACTTCTATGATTATTCCGGGGGATTGCTCATAGGACAGGCGGCGCACGTCATAGACGCCATCAATTGGATGATGAATTCGACCGCGCCGCTTACGGTCAGCTGCACGGGCATGAAGCCGAATCTGGAGGGCGCCGAGGTACCGGAAACGGCCACCATGGCCATCGAATACCCCGAGCGTTACCTGGCCGTGTTCACGTTGGGCTACAAGGCCATGCGCTACAGCACGACGAATGACCAGATGAAGCAGTTCCACGGCACCAAGGCGCGCTTCGACCTAGGCCGCGAATCCTACGCTCTGTACCCGCAGAGCCTGCAAGTGGACATGACGCCGAGCATCACCTGCCGCCGTCCCAAGGCTTTCGACGCCGCCACCCGCTCGCACATCCGCAATTTCCTGGAGTGCATCCGCAGCCGTCGCGATCCGAACGCACCCGTGGAAGCGGGCCAGGCAACGAACATCATGCTGGTGATGGCGCTCGATTCGCTGCGCAGCGGCCGGCGCTTGACCTGGAACGCGGCCGAGCGGAAAGTGCAGGCTTAATTCCTGCGCGACGCCAGCAGGATCAATCCGGCACCCACGACGATCAGGCTCAACGAACCGGGTTCCGGGGCCTCGGTCGTTAGTGCGTCCGCCAGCGTGTGTCCCAACGTAATGCCTCCGCCCACTGTTGCGGGAGTGAGCAGGAAGGTGCGCTGCTCACCGTTGTAGAGGCCCGTGCCGGCAATCTGGCCGGCGTCATTGATCCCGTACGCTTCGGTTAGGATCCAGCCGGAGTCGCTGGCGATCAGGCTATTCAGGTCGCGCATGGCCCCGCCGCTGTAAAGGAAGGCGTGTGTGACGTCGGAACCGGAGAGATAGGAGTAGCCTACCACATGGCCGAAGTTGTTCAGGCCATAGGCGAAGCTGGAACTGCCTCCCAGCGTGCCCAAATCGGTCATCCGGGTGTCTTCGTACACAAACGCGTGCAGACACCCGCTGGAAGTCTGCGCATTGCCGGCAACCGTTGCCCGGTCGTTGATGTCCATGGCGTAGCTGGATTGGCCGCCCAAAGTACCCAACCTGGTCATCCCGCCCGTAGAGGTCCACAGAAAGGCGCTGAAGGATCCGCCGCCGGTGTCGCCGTAACCGGCCACCTGCCCGGAACCGTTGACCGCGTATGCCGCACTCCAGTTGCCGTCGGCCAAAGTGCCCAGATCGCGCATGGAGCCGTTGTAAAGGTAGGCGTGCGTAGCGCCTGAAGAAGTGGACGCTCCGCCCACAACCACGCCACTGTCGTTGACTGCGGTGGCATAGCTGTCCGCGCCGCCTAACGTTCCCAGGCCCAGGGCGCCGGCACTAGTCCACAGGGTCGCCTGCGCGGCGCTGTCGAAATACGTAGTTCCTGCCACCGCGCCGCTCGCATTGATCCCGGACGCGCTGCTCGAAATCCCTCCGCTCAGCGGACTCAACTGCCGGACCCCGCTCGAATTGGCGAAGAATGCGATGCTCGAGCCATCCGGCATGGTCGCAGTGCCGGTAATCTGCCCCGCCGAGTTCAGCGCGTATGCGCTGCTCGCCACTGTCTCCGGCATTGAGTAACCGGTGATGTTGTAAATGGGCCCTGCGAATGACGACGTCGCCAGCAAGGCTGCCAGCCACCGCGTGGACTTGGCGATATGCGTTCCTCCGGCCACTTGTCCTCCGAAAGCTCATTCTCCCATGGGAGGCGCAAGTTACCCATGGTCCGGGGGGTCCAAATGCCAATGCAATTCCGTGCAATTGTACTAAGTAAAGCTCGCGATAGGTTGGATTGGCCCTTCACCGTCCCCGAGTTTTGAGCGTTCGACTGGGGGCTCGGCCGGCACCGTGGATTTCCAGGCGAACGGGATGCAACTCGACGATGGCGTAGGCGGGTTCAGCAGCTTCCACCATCCCGGGCATGGTGACGTGGTGGATGCCACGTGAAATGGCGTAGCCGCCGCTATGGTCATGCCCGCAAAAGTAGGCCGCCACCACTCCGGAGCCTTCCAGCGTCTGCCGCACCGCGAGGTGATTCCACATCAGGTGTGCGGGTGTGGACGCCGACGCAAGGAGCGGCGAGTGACCGAACACGATGACGCGCTCCTTCTTCTGCCTGGCGCGTTGTAACGCTGCGGTAAGCCACTTCATCTGCCGTTCGCCCACTCCGCCGTTCCAGTCCTGCGCATTGGGGGCTTTGGCTGCCTTCAACTCGTCCAGCATTTTCAAGCCGAGCGTGAAATGCTCGCTCTCTTCGGGCCACCCTCCAGTCACACTGAGGTCAGTCCCATCCAGCACGATGAACCTCCAGCCGGCCTCGGCAAACTCATAAAAGCTGTTGGCAAGGCCCAGCCGCTTGAGCAGTTCCCGTCGGTCCATGGCCGCCGCGTCGTGGTTGCCGATGACGTGACGCTTTCTTGCGGTGATGCGATCATAAGCGGCGAGAATAGGGTCCATGTTCGCGGGCCCTTCGTCGATCAGGTCGCCGAGCTGGATTGCGAAGGCGAGTTGATGATGGTTCAAATCGTCGACTGCGCGTGCAAGCCTGTCCATGGAAGCGCGATAATCCCGCGCGCCGGCTGTGTCCTTGTCAGCGTATTGGATATCGGCCAGAACGGCAAAACGGATCAGCGGCTGGTCCTGGGCGCAAAGCGCGCAGCTGAGCGCTCCCCAAACGAGCAGGTAACGGCGCTTCACAACGAGATTTCTCCTCGCAGGAACACGGCGGTGTGGCCGGCGATCTTCACCCGCTCGCCCATGTCCTCGCACCACAATTCGCCGCCGCGCGCCGAGACCTGCCTTGCGAACAGGCGTTTCTTGCCAAGACGCCGCGACCAATACGGGATCAGCGTGCAGTGGGCCGAGCCGGTGACGGGATCTTCGTCGATGCCGGCGCCCGGGGCGAAGAAGCGCGAGACAAAGTCCGCGTCGCCGCCCGGCGCCGTAACGATGACCGCGAACCGGTCCACGGCAGCCAGTTGGGCCATGTCGGGGCGGAGTTTTTTGACGTCGCCCTCGTTGCGATAGACCACCAGATAGTCGCGCGAAGCTAGTACCGCTTCAGGCTGGACGCCGAGGGCGGGGATCAGGTTTTCGTGTGGCTGGACCCGCTCCGGTGGCCGGGAAGGGAAGTCCATGGCCAGCATTTCGCCTTCGCGCCGTACCACGAGTTCACCGCTCTTGGTGTCGAAGCGCGCTTCGGCGAGAAGCGGGTCCACGAAATCGAAGATCACACGCGCGCTGGCGAGCGTGGCGTGGCCGCAAAGATCGACTTCGACTTCGGGCGTGAACCATCGCAGTTCAAAGCGGTCCCCGCGCCGCACGAGGAAAGCGGTCTCCGACAGGTTGTTCTCCGCGGCGATCGACGCGAGCGTGTCGTCGTCAAGCCAAGTTTCCAGCGGGCAGACTGCCGCCGGGTTGCCGCTGAATGGTTCGCGCGAGAACGCGTCCACCTGGTAGATCGGTATTCTCATGTTCTGTCAGTCTCTCATTTTTCGAGGCGCTGCACGCCTGCTCCTACTTCTTCGCGCCAAAGACCGCGCGAATGGCTTCCAGGTACCCCGCGCCGTCCACGGTGTCCGGCTCCAGATAGCTGCCTTCGGTCCACTCGTTCCAGGCGTTGATGGTCATGATCCTTTGCGCCGAGGGTGTGCGATCCAGGAACGCCTTCGCTGCTTCCAGGGCCTTGCGGAACTCGGCGGGCGTGTTGTCCACGGTTACAGCGGTGTAAGGATAGCCGAGCGGCCGGTAGTCCACGTTTTGCTCAGTGCGGGGGCTGGAATCCCAGCCCATGCTGACGTTGGGGAAGTAAGGGACGCCGAAGCGAGCCTTGATCTCATCCCATTTACCGGTAGACTCCTCGCGCCATGCCGAGTAGCTCGCGGCGGGAAAGCTCCTCAGCGGAACATTGTGGATCCAGCAGTAGCTCGTTACGCTGTCGATGCCGAGCGCCGCGATCATCTCGTCGCGATCTTTGGCAAGGCCCTTGGGATTCACACCCCAGTCGATCGCGTTCAGATGCAAGCCGGGTAGGCCCGCTTGGCGGACTCGCTCCCGGAACTCCTGCAGCGCTTCGCGCGCGGGCGCCATACCGCCCATGCCCTTTACGAAGGTCATCAACTCGTAAATGGAGAAATAGGGTTTTCCGTCGATGCGCCAGTAATTCGGCTGCGTGAAGTAGTTCCGGATGGCGTGGTCCGTTAGTTTCCGGAACGCCGCGCGGGTCACCGCACCCGGGTAGTGCAAAGGCCGCGTTCCGTCGGCCCTCGCCCGGAACAATTCTACCCAATCGTGATTCGCCCACATGAGAGCGAACCTGATGCGGTTGCGATTGGAGGCCTTCAGGAAACCCTTCTCCAGGCCCCGGTCGAGGAATGGTCCGGACTCATGCCAATACCAGTCGTAAAGAAAGCACGTGATGCCGTGGGAGGCCGCGGCGGCGATCTTCCGTTCCATGACCTCGGGCCGGGATTCATCCGTGTAGCCCCAGGCGGGAACCTTCGGCTGCCGGTGCGAGGGGAAGCGGGGGTGCGCGGTTTTCACCAACTCCCACTCGGTCCAACCCTTCCCGTAACGACGCTGGTTCTTTGCATCCGGATGATAGTTGGGAAAGTAGTAAACCGCCACTTCGTAGTCGCCCGCGATTGCAAGCGCGCACGTCATGAGCAGGAGAAGGGTAATGCCAGTTTTCATAACTGGCACACAGTGTAACCGACCTGCAGCACAATCTTCAAAGGAGAGGGATTCTCGAAGGAGGGAAAACTTCCAAGGGAAAGAGGTTCGGAAACAACCGGAGGACGCTGGTAGCAGAGCGCCCCCCGGTCAGGTTAATCCGCCGTGCTCGCTACTCGTTCGCCCATGGCGTTGGCAAAATTGTCAAGTACTTGGGCCATCTCCCGCAAGGCCGCCCGGGACAGAACCGGGGAGAGGCAGCGGCTGACCATGCACCATACCTGCATGATCTTGAAGTCGATCATGAGCATTCTCTGCTCCAGGGTGGAACCGCCCACATTGATGTCCGCCCCATGTTGGAGCAGGTAGGACAGCAGGCGGTAGTCGCGCTTCAGCGAGAACAACAACTGCCCCATCTCGTTGTCCCAACCTTCCTCGCTCAAACGCGATTCGACGGACGGGTAGCTCAACTGGTTCGCTTCCACCACCCGTGCTGCGTAGTCCCGCGGGCTCTTCGATCGCAGGATCAACACGCACGTATAACGAAACCAGTAAACGAACAGAACGACGGAGAAGACGAGTATGAAGATGCTGGAAATCATTCGCGAGTACCTTCCTCCAAGTCGAATGCTGGGCTCACCACACTTTGCTCCGCATCGTTTTCATATTGATCTCAACGCGAGAATAACATTGACGCGATCATGCTGCAAGTGAATTTACAGGTACTAAGGTGATTATTCTCTACAGTTCCAGTATCCAACCTCAAGATGGTGATAGTACGGCGGAGGAATCAGTCACACGTCGCGGCGGGAAACACCATCTCCGTGGCCGGCCCGCCAGCGCCGCGGCAGTGTTCCATATAAAGCGAAGCATAGCTGGCCGTGATGTAGTCGCCCTCTTGGAAGCCGAGCATCGTCGCTATGCGGTCGATCCACTCCGGTTTGCCTTCCACTTCGAGGAAGTCGCCGATAGGAGTTACGTCAAGCGTTACCGTTCCAGTACCTCGACTAGGCGAGTACTCGGTTCTGAATTTCTCGTAACGAAAAGCCGGCTCAAATCCAATTGCCTGGATAATGCGGTCAAATAACTCGAAGCTTGGCACGCGGCTTTCCAGTTCTTCGCGGCTCTTGTGCTTGAGGCTGGTGGCCGGTCCCTTGAACGTAACAGTGATGCGCGCGCCGGCGCGCCGCAGCCGTAACAGGCAGCCCCGGCGGCGCAGTGCGCGGTCTGGGGTGTCGTAAACGATGTTCGACTCGAACACGCGAGGCCGGCTGACGCGGAATCCATGGCGGCGGAGCAGGCTTCGCGCCCGGCGGGCCTCGACTCGCAACTTGATTTCCGTTTCCCTTTGTGACGAAGACATCAACTGTATAATAGTAGCAACGCGCGCCCGTAGCTCAGTTGGATAGAGCGGCTGGCTTCGAACCAGTAGGCCGGGGGTTCGAGTCCCTCCGGGCGCGCCAGGATCTCAGGCGTAGTCTTACTGCAGCACGATTACGCCAGGCTCCCTCGGTTCCTTCTCGGTGTTCACGCTTACTACCTTCTCGCCCTTCAGGTCTATCACCACCTCGTTCCCTTTCCGTGAGGTGTACCAATAGGTCTGCGTGCCGTCTTCGCCCAAAGTCTTGATGGAAGGGGCCCCGAACCTCTTAAGAAGCTCCTTGATTTCCAGGCCGGCGGTGATTGCGACCGGGTCTTCAAAGGAATGCGCTGGAGGGGTGTTTGAAGAGCTCGCCGTGCGCTGATCCCGGGCGGAGAGACTCACGACGCTACTGCCCTTGCCGGCACCAACCTTCCCGGTTTTCTCCAACGTCTTCTGCAGGCTGCCGAAGACGGATCCTATGCTGGCTCCGATGCCTTTGCCGGCAGGCACCGCTGCAGCTGCGGGAGTTGTCCCCACCGTGTACTCGACAACACCTTGCGCATGAGCCGAAACGGACAGAGCAAACACCAGACCAGCGGTTAAACCGATGGATCGGTGGAGTGGCATGGCCGCTGCCCCCTTGGCCTGATTCTAATCGACGATCCGGCTGCCGGCAATAGCCGCTGGCTAAGGGGCTGGGGGCCGTAAGGGGAACTCAGAACTTGATGGATTTCAAGTGATGCAGCCCGCCCTTTATGGACTTGGCGAACCAGCCTGGAACGGGGTTAAGGCCGAGCAAAAGCCAGAGGATGAGGGTGGCCGCCGTGAAAAGGACCAGGGCCACTGCGGCGGCCTTACTCAGGCTGCGGTTGTCCAGCATCCGTCCGATGATCAGGAATGCGACGATCAGGATCAGGCACGATAGCAGTATATTCGGGTACATAGGGTCTTCAGCCGCGGCCTCCGATTCTCAGGTTCCCGATGATCTGAGAGTATACAGCAGGCCGGCCTGCTTCAAAGAAGAGGCCTCACTTGACGACGTTGCGGCCCCACTGAATGGCCGGGCCGACGGAGAATCTAACCGACCAACGACCTTCCTTAAGAACATCGTTGAAAAGGTGGTCCCAAGCCAGGTCCGCCTGCGTGCGCAGCGCGAAGTGCTTGGTGAGGTTGAAATCCATGCCGCCGCCGAATCCATAGAAGCCGGTCCAGTCGCGCTTGGTTCCGGAAGGCGCCAACTGGGCCACGATCGCCTTCGCTATCGGGTCGTTTGGCCGCGGGTACGCGCGTTCATAAATAGCTCCCATGGAGGGGCGAATAAACAGGGTGATGGCCTTCCACCGGCGGTAGGCGAGCTGAGGGCCGACGGCGAAAGTCTGCGTCCTTGAATCCACCGGGACGGAGAGGCTATAGTTCGACGGGATCTTACCGGCTCCCGCGAGCATGCTCAATTGCGCGGCGACCCTTTCCCGGGACTCATCCGGCAACAGATCCGGCGTGAGTGTCAGATTACCCTTGGTGTAGCTGTAATCAAGGCCCAGGGAATACCAGGCTGTCCGCCGCATGCCGAACTGCAGCTGTACGCCTTGGTCGAAAAGGCTCACTTTCGGGCTGTTAAGAAATGCATAGCCTGCGAATACGTCCCAGCGGCCTACGTAGGTCTGCTGGCCGAACGCCGGCATAGACATAAAGAGCAAGAAAAACAACACCACGGCGCACGCGGCACGCGAGCCGCGGCTGATGGCGGATCGAAGGCACATCACGACCTCCTGAAGCAAATTCCGTCCTCACGCCTATAGACTGCGATGAAGATTCTTCGAAAGGCTCCCGCGGATCGTCCGAAGCAGAATTCGTATAAGCCTTGCTCAAACTGCAAGGTGACGTCGCTTCTCGCTGCCCGGGGGGCAAATCGGGCGAGCCTTCATACTACCATTGAGAACATCGTCAGGTGAACACCGGCCCCATGAATTTCACCGGATAATCGCCGAAGCGGGAACCTCCGCTCCGGCCGACACCGGCTTGGCGTCACGTGAGAACCCTTCGCCGACTCGAATCTCGCGGCTTCGCTCTCCGGTGACCTGCACAAGCAGCTTTACGCCGGAAGGCGGCTTGGCGCCACGCACGAAAGCTCCGTTCGTATTGTGCAGGCGGATGAGGGGCGCATCGCCGGCGGCGACGTCGGTCTGGAAAGCATCGAGGTACAACTCGCTGACGTCGTCAAAAACCATGGCGGGGCGCGCATCCGCCTCCTCCCAATGGCTTTGCACATTCCGCATGGTGAGGCCTTCTATGTGGCGAGCATAGAATCCGTAGGCGGGGAGAACTCCGAACATCCATGCCTCGGGGTACTTTTCCGGCAGTTCCGGCACATCGAGACTTACGGCCATCCGTTCTCCACCCTTCATGGAGACACGGATGTTGTCCAGGCTGACGCGCCGTACCGGGTGGCCCGGCAAGCCGGTGATGGAACTGGTGATAAGGGACCCGGTGGCCACCACGTTGGAGATGGACACGTTTTGCAGGACTCCGGGGCGCGGTTCCGCCATGCCACGCCCGCAGTTGCCCAAACGGATGAAAATGGGCGTCCCGACATCGCGCATGGTGAGGTTCGACGCCACCAGGCCGTCCAGCGCGCCTCCGTCCACGGACTCGATGGCGACGCCGGAAATCGGGGCGCGGAAGGCACCCGGCAGCTTGAACATCACGCAGTTGGTGATGGCGATGTTCTTGAAGCCTGCCGTGCTCTCGGTGCCTAGCTTGAAGCAGTTCGACGTGCTGGTCATCACGCAGTTGGTCACAGTGATGTTTTCCGACGGCAGCACCGGCGCGCCGGGTCGGGCCACGGTCTTGATGACAATCGCGTCGTCCCCGCCTTCGATATAGCAGTCCGAAATGCGCACGTTGCGGCTCGAATCGACGTCGATGCCGTCGGTGTTCGGCCCGCGCAAGTGACTAATCAGAGAAACCGAGCGGATAACCACCCCGTCCGAGCGCAGCGGGTGGATTCCCCAGCCTGGCGTATTACGGATGCTGAGATCCTGAATGCGGATCTCGCGGCTCTCCACGATTTCGATCATCGGCGACGGCCGGGGCCGGAGTCCCAGAAAGTACGGGTGGTCGGATCGATCTTTCCAGAAAGCGTCGCCGTTGCCGTTGATGCGTCCTCCGCCGTCTATGGCCAGGTTCTCGACGTTCTTCGCGTAGATCAGGTGCGGCGGAGCGTAATCCTCCATGCGCCGGCTGCCCCAGAGCGTCGCGCCAGGAGAAATGCGCAGCGTCATGTTGCTCGCAAGCACGATGGTTCCGGTAAGAAAGTTGCCCGCGGGCAGCAGCACCACACCGCCGCCGGCTTTGGAGCAGGCATCGACGGCCTTCTGGATCGCCGTTGCGTCGTTGGTGAGGCCGTCGCCTTTCGCTCCGAACTCCATGACATTGAATACCGCTCCGCCTTCCGCTCCCAGGCAGGACCAGGCGATAAACGTGACGAGAAAAACCATTCTTGTCCTCATGAGGTCTTCATCCTACATCAATGCCGGCCGGGCGTCATGGGATTCAGGCGCGGTTTTCCGGCACGCAGGAATTGCATAGCCAGGGTGCACATCCTGCGTGGCAACACTGAGGATCGTGTTGGCACCGAAGGAGATTGGTGCTGGATCCTAATGGCGACAAAAGTGTAATGGAAGATGGTGGCGGCCTAAACACATCCGCCGCGGAAGACGTAAGCTGTATCTGGAGAGAAACACAATGAGGGATTTTCTCCTAGTTGCTCTGCTGGCCTCGCCAGCGCTATGGGCTGGCGATGACGTGAAGCCGCCTGTTGCCAACAGCTCCGTAGTGGAGGTGCGCGGAACCATTGCAAAAGTGCAGACCGCGAGGGGGCAGGGGATGCCGTACCTGGAAGTCAACACGGCGAACGGCACGGTGAAGCTCTATCTGGGGTCGATGCGCTACCTGATGCAGGAGAATTTTCTGCCGAAGGCGGGCGAGGCCCTGGAAGCCAAGGGCTATAAGGCAAGCGACGGCGTAGTAGCAATTCGAGTGGAACTCCCGGCGTCGAAAAAGGTGTTAAAACTAAGAGACGAGAATGGCTGGCCGCTCTGGAGGGGAGGACGCTGGCGAGGCGGACGCTCGATTCCAGAGCCGAGATAAGAGGCCAGTTGCTGCCGGTACCAATGTGGCGCCGCACATAATGTTTGCGATCCCCTCCAGATTGATCTGGCGCGGTGTGGCCGGCCTGCTACTGGTCCTGCCGCTTATTCTGTTTTTCAACGCCCTGGTGATGCTGCGGGAACTAGAACAGGCGCGCGGAGCCTTCCTGCGGAGCAAAGCCGCGGACGTCGCGGCGCAGTTGGAGCAGTTCCCGGAAGAGCAGATCCTGGAGCAGGAACCCGCGCTATTGGACTTACGGACGTTCGGTTCGGAGGACGCCGAAGTGGAACCTTCGATCCGGCCATTGCTGGACGGGCGGGAGTTGTTCCGGCTCAAGGAGGATGGCCGGGAGCGGTTTCGCGCCTGGATACCCTATCATGCCGGCGACAGCACACGCGTGGCGCGCCTGGATCTGAATCCGGAGGCGGCCGACTTTCTCACGGCCAGGCCGCGCCGGAATCTATACCTGTCCATGGCCATGGTAGCCGCGATGAGTCTATTGATGGTGTATGCGGTGTGGGCCAGGGAGAAACAGGCGCGGTTGGCGCGGCTTGCCGAACTGGGGCAGATGTCGGCCGTGTTAGCGCATGAAGTCCGAAATCCCCTGGGGGCTTTGAAAGGCTTCCTCCAACTGGCGCGGGAGCGATGCACGTCCGACACGCGAAGCTGGCTGGACACGTCGCTCGAACAGGTCGGCAGGTTGGAGCTGTTGATGAGGGACTTGCTCTCTTATGCGCGGTTGCCTCAGCCGAAGTTCCGAGAAATCGGGTGGCGCGAGATGGAGGCGCGCTTACGACCGTACGCGCCGGGTGCGCATTTCGGCAGCGCGGATTTCCGGATGAGGACCGACCCGGATATGTTGGAGCAGGCGCTCGTGAACCTGTTGCGCAACGCCGTGGAGGCGGGCACCGAAGTCCGCGTGGAAGCTTGGCCGGGTTGCATTCGTGTGACCGACAATGGCCCCGGCTTGCCCGAGGAGATCCGGCGGAAGCTCTTTCAACCGTTCGTGACGACAAAAGCGCAGGGCACGGGGCTGGGGCTGGCGATCGTCCACAATCTGACGCAAGCGCTCGGTGCGAAAGTGGTATTGAGTGATGCCCTCCCGTCGGGCACATGCGCGGAGATCCGATGGAACGCGAAGAAGTGAAACCCATTTTGGTGGTGGACGACGACCCCGGCTTTCGTCAGTTGCTGGAAGCGATACTGGCCGGCGAAGGCTTTGCAGTGGAGACGGCGGCAAACGTGGGCGACGCCCGGCGGCTGTGCGGGGCCAAGACCTACTCCCTCGTGATTTCAGACTTGAAACTCCCCGATGGCGACGGTTTGGATGTCCAGAAGTGGTTCCGTCAGAATGCGCCGGATACGCCATTTGTCCTGATCACGGGCTTTGGGACGGTGTCCACAGCGGTGGATGCCATGAAGCGCGGCGCGCTGGATTACCTGGAAAAGCCGCTGCGGAGCCCCGATGAGTTGCGCAGGCTGGTACGCCGGGCCCTGGCGCTCAACACCCAGAAACCGGAACCCGCGCAGGCGCAGCCCGAGACGTCCCCGCCGGAAACCGGCGTGTGCGGCGACATGGTGGTGCGTGATCAGCGCATGCTGCACATTCTGGAGTTACTGCAAAAAGTGGCCCCGACACCTGCGACAGTACTGCTGCTGGGGGAAAGCGGCGTGGGCAAGGAAGTGATTGCGCGCTGCCTGCACGGCCACAGCCGCCGGGCTTCAAAGCCGTTCGTGGCGGTGAACTGCGCGGCTTTGGCGCCCACTCTCGTCGAAAGCGCGCTGTTCGGACATGAACGGGGTGCGTTCACCGGGGCGGTGGACCGGCAAACCGGAGTGTTCGAGAGAGCCGACGGAGGCACCCTGTTCCTGGACGAGATCGGCGACCTGGATGCAGCGTTGCAGGCGAAGCTGTTGCGAGTGTTGCAGGAGCGGACGTTCGAGCGTGTGGGTGGCAGCAAAGCTGTGGAAGTGGACGTGCGGGTCATCGCGGCAACCAACCAGGATCTTTCGCGGGCGGTCCAGGAAGGGCGGTTCCGCTCGGACCTGTATTTCCGTCTCAGTACTTTTCCCATCGAAATCCCGCCATTAAGGGAGAGGCCGGCCGATATCGACGCGCTGGCCGAGTTTTTCCTAGGCAGGGCAGCGCAACGGTTTGAGAAGCCGCAACTGCGGTTGAGCGACGAGGCGCGGTATGCGTTGCGCGCGCATCCCTGGCCGGGCAATGTTCGCGAGTTGGAGAATGCCATCGAGCGGGCGGCCATCGTGGCGGACGGTGTGGTTCTTCCGGAACACTTTCCGTTTGGCGGACAGAGCAGAGCCGGGCAAGTGACATCCGCCGGGCCACTGAGCATGCGGGAACTGGAGCGGCGGGCCATCGAGGACGCGCTGAAAAGGCACGGCGGAAACCGAACCCACGCGGCGCGGGAGTTGGGGATTAGTCTGCGGACGCTTCAGTACCGGCTGAAGGAGTATGGCCTCGGTTAGGCATCCGAGGTGCGAGTGACCTTACTCTGCCGCGCGGAGTTGCGCGAGGCCCCGCCGCGCCGTCATAATCAGAAACTCATTCCCGGATTGTTGAACACCGCCCAAACCATACCATGAGAAAAGGAGAGAGAAGTTGGAAGTCAACGTAGAAGCACAGAGTTGCAACCCCTATCAACAGGCATTACAGAATTTCAAGGCCGCTGCGGACGTTCTTGGCCTGGATGAAGACGTCCGGGCGCAGATCCGCGAACCTGAGCGCGTGCTGATTGTCAGCCTGCCCATTCGGATGGACAATGGGCACGTCCGTTGTTTCACAGGCTATCGCGTACAACACAACACCTCGCGCGGACCAGCGAAAGGGGGAATCCGTTTCCATCCTCAGGTCACTCTGGACGAAGTGAAAGCCCTGTCCACATGGATGACATGGAAGTGCGCCGTGGTGAACATCCCATACGGCGGGGGCAAGGGCGGCGTCACGTGTAACCCCAAAGAGATGTCCATCGGCGAGATTGAACGCCTGACGCGGCGCTACACGCATGCCATCCTGCCCATCATCGGACCGGGGCAAGACATTCCCGCCCCCGACGTCTACACCAACTCCCAGATCATGGCCTGGATCATGGACACTTACAGCATGACCCGGGGCTACCTGGTAACGGGCGTAGTCACCGGTAAACCGATCGGCCTGGGTGGCTCGCTGGGGCGCAATGAGGCGACGGGACGGGGCGTATTCAACACCATCGAGTGCGCCGCCACACACCTGAGGATGTCACTCAAGGAAGCCAAGGTAGTGGTTCAGGGGTTCGGCAACGCCGGTTCGGTAACGGCTCACCTGCTGGATGGCGCGCAGAGCGATGTCGTGGCGGTCAGCGATTCGCGCGGAGCTATCTACAACGCGGACGGCTTGCACATCCCCAAGCTCATGCTGCACAAGGAGCGGACGGGGAGCGTGGTCGGTTTCCCGGGATCGGAATCGATTACCCAGGACGAGATGCTCGCTCTACCTTGCGACATCTTGGTCCCGGCGGCGTTGGAGAACATGATCCACGCTGGCAATGCCGGGTCGATCAAGGCGCGCATCGTGGCGGAGGCGGCGAACGGACCTCTGACTCCGGAAGCGGACGCCATCCTGGACGAGAAAGGTGTGTTCGTGATCCCCGACATTCTGTGCAACGCGGGCGGCGTCACCGTGTCGTACTTCGAGTGGGTACAAAACGAGCAGCATCTGATGTGGGACTTGCAGGAGGTCAACAGCCGCCTGGAGAAAGTGATGTGCAAGGCCTTCGCGGAAGTGCTGGAAATCAAGCTCGATCGCCGGGTGAGCATGCGCACGGCCGCCAACATCCTGGCTATCCGGCGCGTTGTGGAGGCCACCAAGCTGCGCGGAATCTATCCGTAGAGCGCAGTCGAAGTTACTTCCTGAAGAACCGCAAGATCACGTTCACCACCAACGTTAACACCACGCTCACCACCAGACAGGTGGTGAGCGGGATGTAGATGGTGGAATGCTTACCCCGGATGACGATGTCGCCTGGAAGCTTCCACCAGTTCATGACAGCTTAGCCTGCGTACACTCGGCCGCGGCTCTGGCCCACCAGGATCTGGAAGATGCGGTGCGCCACCAGTTCGTGCAGACTCAGCAGTTCGCGGTTGGCGGCGACGACCTGGTCCACGTCGGTCGGGTCCTTCGCCCCTCCGCCAGCTTTCATGGCGTCGGTGGCTTCCTTGATGATCGGATCCGAGATTACCTCTCCGGCCATCTCCCACAGCGTGATGAAGCGGTCCACGGCAGTGGGGAAGCTGATCTTCCACACACCGAAATTGCTGGTAGTGCGCGGCGGCTTGAAGTCCAGATTGAACGGCCCGTTATAGCCGTGGCTGCGCAGCAGCACCAGCACGTTGAGCCAGTCGAGCGGATTCACAAGGCCTACGGCGATGTCCACGTCGTGCTTCAACCGGTAGCCGTCGTTGATGTCGAAGTGCCACAGCTTGCCCGCCATCAGCGCCCTGGCCAGGGCCGCGCGCGGCGCCCCGCCCCACATCAGCTCGTGCAGGTATTCGGGGTTCAGGCCCACCATCTCCGGATGCGTCAACACGCCGGAGCCGATGAACGCCAGCATCGCGTCGGAGGTCGGCAGCAGGATCTCGGCCTGGGGCTCGAAAGGCTTGGCCTCCATGCAGTGCTTGAGCGTTGGACGCTTGCGCTTGGCAGCGATCTCGATGTCGATTTCGCAGGCTGCGTTGAGGGCTTCGGCGTACCACGTCAAGGTCTGCGTCTCGTCTATGGCACCCTGGACGTAGTAGCCCAAGTTGCCGGGCCAGTACACGGCGTAACGCGCGCCGAGTTCGTGTCCAACCTTCACCATGTTTCTCACGCGGAACTTGGCGTACTCGCGCGTTTCCGGCGCTTCGGCCGCGGGGCTGCCGGCCCACACGGCGTGCCAAAACGTCTCGGTGGTGACCATCGAGCATTCCAGGCCGTTGGCCGCGAGCGCTTTCTTGATCTTTTCGACGATCTCCCACTGGCCGTCCTTGCCGAGCAACTCGGTGGGGATCACGTCGCTGTCATGCGTGCACCAGTAGCCCACGCCGACTTCCGCGTAATGCCGGATGACATCCTCGAAGTCCACGGACTCGCGCGTCTTGGCGTAAAACAGCGCGTTGCCTTCATAGGAGCCCGCCCATTGCGGTCCGGTGATGAAGTACTTGCGGCGCGTCTCGGGTGAATATGCACCACCGCACGCGCTCATGAGGCGCTCGACGAGCGCCTGTTGCTGATTTGGAGGTAGGGGATTCATCGGTTCGTCTCTACAGTAATCATTATCGTTCAATCGCCACCACCACCGGGCCGAGAAGACCGGAGGGGTACGGTTTGAACTTCTTCCATTCCACCGGAGCAGGGAAACGCGCGCCGAAGCGTGCGCTCAATCTGCTGTAGTCCGGTTCCGGCATGCCAAGCAGGGCGTTGATCCACAGATTGGTGACCTTGATTTCCAGGAGGTTCCGACCCTCTCGCACTTGCTTTGAAATGTCGAAGCGATAGGGCCGCTTCCACGCAACGCCGGCCGGGATTCCGTTCACCTTCACTGCGGCGATTTCGTGCACCTCGCCGAGATCCAATATCACGCGCGA
>ENA-UOYA01001394-UOYA01001394.1-activated-sludge-metagenome-genome-assembly--contig:-NODE-1394-length-25951-cov-13.799699_pt1 | contig 25951 bp, 24 predicted proteins | sample MGYA00238163_ERZ764804 | MGnify/ENA primary metagenome ERZ764804 (study PRJEB28919, sample SAMN05720223) | activated sludge metagenome | isolation source: Anaerobic digester | place: Hong Kong... | reverse complement strand
TAAAGCGCATCAAAAGCCCCCGCGTGCCGGTAAGGAGGGCATTACATAAAAAAGCAGGCGGACAGTCGCTTATCCCGCTAAAAGGACGCGGCGCTTTCTTGTATCCGGCGGCGAAATTTTTTTGAAAACAGGTTAATTATTTCACAAAGACTATTGTAAATTTCCGTACTTTGGTATAGAATAAAGACTGTGTACAACATAAAGCTTTGGAGGTTGAAATTTAATGGGAATTAAAATCGGCATTAACGGATTCGGTCGTATCGGTCGTCTGGTGTTTCGGGCTTCGGTCGGAAACCCGGAATTTGATGTAGTAGGCATCAATGACCCGTTTATGACGCCTGACTATATGGCTTACATGCTGAAGTATGACACGGTCCACGGCCGTTTTAACGGCACTGTAAGCCATACCGACAACGCCATCGTAGTAAACGGGAAAGCCATAAAATTCTTCGCCTTCCGCGATCCTAAGGACATCCCCTGGGGCGAGTCCGGCGTGGATTATGTCCTCGAGTCTACCGGCGTTTTCACCACCGTAGAGAAGGCCTCGGCCCATCTTGAGGCCGGCGCGAAAAAGGTCGTCATCTCCGCCCCCTCGGCCGACGCCCCCATGTTCGTCATGGGCGTAAACCAGGATAAGTACACCAAGGATATGAATATCGTGTCCAACGCGTCCTGCACCACAAACTGCCTGGCTCCGCTTGCCAAGGTAATCAACGACGCTTTCGGCATTACCGACGGCCTGATGACGACCGTCCATGCCACCACAAACACCCAGAAGACCGTCGACGCGCCGTCCAATAAAGACTGGAGAGGCGGACGCGCCGCCTCCGGCAATATCATCCCCTCCTCCACCGGCGCCGCCAAGGCCGTCGGCAAGGTCATACCCGAGCTCAACGGAAAGCTGACCGGCATGGCCTTCCGCGTCCCGACGCTGGACGTCTCGGTGGTCGACCTTACGGTCAATCTCGCCAAGCCCGCCAAGTACGCCGATATCTGCGCGGCCGTCAAAGCGGCTTCCGAAGGGCCCATGAAGGGCATCCTCGGATATACCGACGAGCAGGTGGTTTCCTCCGATTTCATCGGAGATCCCCGCACCTCTATCTTTGACGCCAAAGCCGGCATAGCCCTGACCGACACCTTCGTAAAGCTCGTGGCCTGGTACGATAACGAGTGGGGCTACTCCAACAAGTGCCTCGACCTCATCGCCCATATGAGCAAGGTAGACGGGTAAAAACCCCCGGTTTCGAAAAAACGCAAAGCGCCGCGCGGCTTATGTCTGCGCGGCGTTTTTGACGCTTTAACGCCAGGCGCGGGGCTTTGCCGTTATGCATTTAGCCCGGAGCGCGCATCCAACCCCCCAAGGCCCGATTTGATACAAATGTATTGACATCCCCGCGGTATTTGGATATAATGGATAAAGCAAAGACATGCGCGCGCGTCTTTGCCGGTAAAGCGCAAGGGCTTGACGGCTTTTTGTGCGCGCGTCCGTTGTTTTGCGATGAATTCGGGGGGAGGGAAACAGATGTCGCAGGTACGCGTTAAGGAAAACGAGTCGTTAGACAGCGCTTTGCGTAGATTCAAGAGGTCTTGCTCAAAGGCCGGCGTTCTCTCCGAGATTCGCAAAAGGGAGCATTATGAAAAACCCAGCGTTAAACGCAAGAAAAAATCGGAAGCTGCAAGAAAGCGTAAATTCAGGTGACAACCGGCGGCGTCTCCCACAGGGAGGCGCCGTTTTTTTGTGCGGGCGTTAAACGTCCCCTCGCACCGGCTTTCGCGCCTACGTCTAATGCCCGCTATGGCCGCCTGCACAGGCTGTCGCTGCGCTGACCGCCCGACGTTTCATATTCGGGGCAGTGGTTGCCGCAGCAATCGCAGCCGGCGCATTTGCAGTCTTTTTTGCGCCTTATCATATAGCGGACGGCGAAAAACGCGCAAAGCCCTACCGCCGCTAACAGAATATAGTCAAAAAAGCCCATACTACCTCCCTTTCGCCGCTTTCAGGCGGCGCTACACGCAAAAGCCCTGACGCTCATATAAACAGGCCGCCCAGCCGGTACATGGCAAACGAGACGAGCCACGCCACCGCGCACTGCATCAGCACGACGCCGGCTGCCTGCAGCCTTGAATTAAGCTCGCGCCTTACGGCGGCGACGGCGGCGACACAGGGCGTATATAAGAGGGTGAAGAGAAGGAAACTGACGGCCGAAAGCGGCGTAAAAAGCCCCGAAAGGGCGCCCGGAAGGCCCTCTGCGCCTACACCCAACAGCACGCCCATGGTGCTTATCACAGCCTCCTTGGCGGTAAATCCGGTCACAAGCGACGTCGCTATGCGCCAGTCGCCGAAGCCTACGGGACTGAACACCGGAGCCAGCCACCGCCCCACCGCGGCCAAAAGACTTTGCGCGCCTTCGTCCACCAGGTTTAGGCGGGCGTCAAAGGTCTGCAAGAACCAGATTACGATAGTCGCGGCAAAAATGACGGTGAACGCCCTCTGCAGGAAGTCCTTCGCCTTTTGCCACATGAGCAGCGCCACGCTCTTTGCCGACGGGATACGGTAATTGGGCAGCTCCATGACAAAGGGAACGGGTTTTCCCCTAAAAAGGGTGCTCTTTAAAACGAGGGCCATCACAACCGCCAGCGCGATGCCCGTAAAATACAGTCCGGCCATCACAAGCGCCTGGTGCTTTGCGAAGAAGGCGGCGCAGAACACGGCGTAGACGGGTATCTTGGCCGAGCAGCTCATATACGGCGTGAGCAGTATGGTCATCTTGCGGTCGCGCTCCGACGCGAGGGTCCGCGTGGCCATAATGGCCGGGACGCTGCAGCCGAAGCCCAGGAGCATGGGCACGATGCTCCTGCCGGAGAGCCCCAGCCTGCGCAGCAGCTTATCCATGACGAAGGCCACCCTCGCCATGTAGCCGGTATCCTCCAGCACCGAGAGGAAAAAGAACAGCGCCACGACGAGCGGCAAAAAGCTCAGCACGCTGCCGACGCCGGCGAATATCCCGTCAATGACAAGGCTGTGTATCACGGGATTGATGCCGTACGACGCAAGGCCGTTGCCGGCAAATACGGTAAGCCGGTCGATGCCCTGGGCCATAAGGTCGCTCAAAAATGCTCCGACCACGTCGAAGGTCAACCAGAAGATAAGGAGCATGACGGCGAAAAACACCGGCAGCGCGGTGTATTTTCCTGTAAGCACGGCGTCTATCTTCATGCTGCGCCTGTGCTCCCTCGTCTCGCGGCATTTGACGACAGCCGCGGCGCATACCTTATCTATGTAATCGTACCGCATGGCTGCCAGCGCCGCGTTGCGGTCAAGCCCCGTTTCGCGCTCCATTTCAATGACGCTGTGCTCTAAAAGCTCCATTTCGTTTTTGTTGAGCGCCAGCCTTTCCATAAGCGATGCGTCGCCCTCGATGAGCTTTGTGGCGCAAAAGCGCGGCGACACGCCGATATTTTCCGCGTGGTCCTCGATAAGGTGCGACACGGCGTGGATGCACCTGTGCACAGGGCCGTCCGGGCAAAAGTCCAGCACCTTCGGCAGCGTTTTTCTGCCGGACACATCGAGTATGCTGCGTACCACCTCCGATATGCCCTCGTTTTTTACCGCGCTTATAGGTATTACCGGAACGCCTAAAAGGGCGGTCATGCGCTTTATATCCACCGTGCCGCCGTTTTTGCGCACCTCGTCCATCATATTGAGGGCTACGACCATCGGTATGCGCAGCTCCAAAAGCTGCAGGGTCAGATAAAGGTTTCGCTCTATATTGGTGGCGTCCACTATGTTGATGATGCCGTCGGGTTCGCCGCTTAGTACAAAATCGCGGGCGACAATTTCCTCCGTGCTGTAGGAGCGGAGGGAATATATGCCGGGCAGATCCACGACGGAGCAGCCCTTGGCGTATTTTATTTCGCCCGATTTGCGCTCCACCGTCACGCCTGGGAAATTGCCCACACGCTGCAGCGCGCCCGTCAGGGCGTTAAACAATGTGGTTTTACCGCTGTTCTGATTTCCCACAAGGGCAAATGTCACTTTGCTCACTCGCCTTCTCTACCTCTATCATGGCGGCGTCGTCCTTCCTTATGGTAAGCTCGTAGCCGCGAAGGCATATCTGTATCGGGTCTCCCAGCGGAGCCGTCTTGCGCACCATAATTTTGGTATTGGGGATTATCCCCATGTCCAGAAGACGCAGACGCAGCGGCCCCGAGCCGTTCACTCTTGTAATAACGGCTTGCTCGCCTGTCTTCAAATCGCGCAATGTCATGCCGCAAGCCCCCTTGAAATCCGCCTGGATGTTAGCCTTTCCTAACTACAGCTACATGTTAGCATCTCCTAACACAATTGTCAACGGCTATCTTTTAAGGAGGTTAAATTCTATTTTTTCGACAAAACATAATAAAAAAGGCATGGCGCAATACGGTAATTTTTACGGTCGGCTTGTGTATGCTGCCGGCGCTGTGATATAATACAGACATTCGGCGGACGCGCGGCGCGTCTGACGCAGACGGCGGCAAGCGGGCGGAGGCATTGCGCCGGCTGTGTCTTCAGCGCCCGGCGGATGGAAAGGGAGGCTTGTGGATATATGAGAGTGCGGGAAGCGGCGGAGAACTACCTCGAGGTCATACTGATGCTCTCCAAAAAACAAAGCCATGTGCGCGCGGCGGATATTTGCGCATTTCTCGGATATTCAAGGCCCACCGTTTCTGCCGCTCTAAAGCAGCTTCGCGAAAATGGTTACATCAGCGTAGACGGCGACAATTACATCACGCTGAAGGCCAAGGGGCGCGACATAGCGGAGGCTATGTACGAGCGCCACCATGTTATCGCCGGGTTTCTCATGGCTATAGGCGTCGACGAGGAAACGGCGCTTAAAGACTCTTGCCGCGTGGAGCATTATATCAGCAAAAAGACCTTCGATTGCATGAAGGCCCATTTCAGCAGCTATATCATGGGAAAGGAAGAAGGAAAGTAGGGAAGGGTCACGGGCGGACCTTGACCGCGGTCAGGCGGACAAACGCAAAAAAGCTGCTTTCCCGAAAAGAGGGAAAACAGCTTGTCGGGCAACGGCTTTTTACCGCGTACGCTTTTCATGCTCTAAAAGCCATGCCTTATAGGAGGTGTGGGAGGGGCCTGCGTAGCCCGTCAGGCTGCCGTCTGCGCCCAGCACGCGATGGCACGGTATGACAATAGGGACCCGGTTGCGCCTAAGGGCCTGTCCCACGGCGCGGGCCGCCCGTGGGCGGCCTATGCGGCCTGCAAGCTCGCCGTATGATACGGTTTCGCCGTACGGGACGTCGCAAAGGGCATGGAACACCGCCTTTTGAAACGGCGTGAGCTTTAACGACAGCGGCAGCGAAAACGCCTTGCGCCGGCCGGCGAAATACTCCTCGAGCTGGCGCCTCGCCTTAGCGCATAGCTTTGGATTGAGGGACGCGTTCTCGAGCTCGCCCGAGGGTTCCTCTATGCCGAAAAAGAGGGCGCGAAGCCCGTCAGGCGCGCAGAGTATATGAAGCGGGCCCAAAGGGGTGTCCATCACATCGCGAAAAAGCGTATCCATCGCTGTTACCTCACTGGACGGAAAGAGGCACGCTCGCAGGCCTTGTCTTGATTAACTTTGCGTGCATGACAAGGCGCTTGTTCTCGCTTGCGGTGCAGGTGGAAAAGGTGAGGATGCGGTCGTCCGCGGTGAGTGATACCGCGGGCAACGGGGTGGTGTTCTTCTTCCTTATCTGCTTAAGGAAGTCCACGTACTCGTCGTCCGACGAAAACCAGGTCTTAATATAATTGAACTTTATATCGGTGACATAAATAGAGAAGACCTGAAACACCATCTGCTCGTACAGCGTGTTAAAGCGTACAAAAAGGTTGGCGGGGTCGCTGTACCAGGTTTTGTTTTGGGTATAATAGAGGGAGCCGAGCATGCTGCGGTCTATGCGTGCGTGCCCGTAAATTATAGTGTTCCTGCCCAGATTCTTAAAATCGTTGCGGTAATCGCCGAACATCCACCCGGCCGAGCTTTTCTTCTTTTCAAAATTGTGGTCGAGGTAATAGTCGTTGTCCTTTGCCTGGACGACGGGGTAGTTGATTTTGGTGCCCCTTACCCATACCCAGCCGACAGTATCGGGGTTCTTTTTTTTCCACTCGGTAAAATCCACCGTCAGGTAATCGGTGCTGGGATAGCTGTATACGGGCTCGTCGGGCTGTCCGTCCACAGCGGGCGGGATGATGAAAAGCTCGGTGTCGAAGGGGTCGGGCTCGGGTATGGAAACGCTGCTCTGCGCTCCTTCCATAATAAGCCCGGTTTCCCTGTTTTCAAGGACCCACCGCGCGATATAAAAAAGCGATACGATAAAAACGATGCCGCATACCAGCAAAAGCGCGTTGTTCACCCACTTGTTGGCAAGCAGGCGGTTGAGCTTTTTAAGATAAACGCGAATGGTTTCCATGAATTCACCGTCCTGTGTTGTCCGCGGCAAAAAAGCTTACGCGAAGCTGTGCTGCAAGGCGTTTGGCGCGTGTCCGTACATTTATTTTATTGTATTATACCATTTCCCCTTACTTAATTCAAGCGGACGGGTCTGACATTTTCTGAACATTTTGTAAAGGCGCAAGGCGCCGCTCTGCCGCGCTGGGCACGGCCGGCAAGAACCCGTTGTTGACACGCGCTTTGCCGGACCATATAATGAAAAAAGCGGCGGGCGCAAAAACCACGCGCAGCGCGATAAAGCGGGCAAAGCTATGTTAAAAGGGTGTGCTTATGCGAAAAAACGACCTGTTTGAAATGGAGATAACCGGCACCACCCACGAGGGTTTTGGCGTGGGCAAAAAAGAAGGGATGGCGGTGTTCGTGCCGGGAGCGGCGGTGGGCGACAGGCTGCTGGTCCGTGTCCTCAAGGTTTTAAGCTCGTACGCCTACGCCAAGCCGGAAGCGCTTGTGCGCCCGTCTGCGTCACGCGTTGAACCGGTCTGTCAGGTGTCCGGCAAATGCGGCGGCTGCGCGTATATGCACATCGTCTACGAGGAGGAGCTGCGGGTCAAACGCAATATTGTGAAGGATGCTTTAGAGCGGATTGGGGGGCTGTCGGCCGAGGTCGCAGAGGTGCTCCCGTGCCCAAAGCAGTACCATTACCGCAATAAGGAGCAGCTACCGTTCGACGCCCGGGGAAGGGCGGGGCTTTTCGCGCGGGCGAGCCACCGCGTCATCGCGCTGCCCGACGGCTGCGCGATATCCGACAGCTATTTCCGGGACGCCGTGCGTATAGTCGAGGCGTTTATATCGGAGTATGGCATCACGGTTTACGACGAGTCGATGGGCAAAGGGCTTGTGCGGCACTTGTACCTGCGCCGCGCGCAAGCTACGGGGCAGCTTATGGTATGCCTTGTCATAAACGGAAAAGCTCTTCCCCACGCCGGGGAGTTTGTCAAGAGGCTCAAGGCTTTGCCGGGGCTTACATCGGTCGTACTCAACCGCAATACCAAGGACACCAACGTAGTGCTTTCCGACGATTGGCAGACGCTTTTCGGTACTGGCAGGATAGAGGACAGGCTTTGCGGTATGCGGTTTCTCATTTCGCCCTCCGCGTTTTATCAGGTGAACAGCGCGCAGACAGAGCGTCTGTATGAAAAAGCCCTCGACCTTGCAAGGCTCGACAAAAACAGGACCATAGCCGACCTTTTTTGCGGCATCGGCACCATAACCCTTCTGGCGGCAAAGCGGTGCGGGCACGCTTACGGCATCGAGCTTGTGCCTCAGGCGATAGAGGACGCACGGGAAAACGCCGCCTTAAACGGCATAGAAAACGCGACCTTTATCTGCAGGGACGCCAACAGCTTTGCCGAAGCTTTGCCGCGCGGCGTCGGCATCGATACTGTGTTTGTCGACCCGCCGCGCAAGGGTATGTCGCCGCAGGGCATAGAAGCCGTGTGCGCCATCGCTCCGGAAAGCATCGTATATATAAGCTGCAACCCTGCTACCCTGGCGAGGGATGTCCGCCTTCTGACCGCCAGGGGCTATGTGCTCGCCGCCCCCGTGTATCCTGTGGACATGTTCCCGAAAACGGGGCATGTGGAGTGCGTAGTGTTGATGTCAAAAGTACAGAAGTAAATACCGAAAAAGGCTTGAAAACAAGGCATTTCCGAGAGTCGGGAGTTCTTTTCCGGCTCTCGGATTTTTTCGTTTTGGGGTGCTTGCAGCCAGGAGAAATCGAGGGTTGAGTTGACAGGTTGAAAATGGGCAAGGTTGAGTTGATAAGATGATTTTGTGTAGAGTTGAGTGGATAGGTTGATTATTGCTTTATACAGAACAAACATCATCAAACATAAAGAAACATCATATAACCTATTGAAAACAGAGAGGTTTTATGGTAGAATCTAAAAGGAATTTTATATCCGTTAAAAGTTGATGAGGTGATAATAGTGAGTGAGATGATGAATGATAAATGGATAGGCATAGAGGAAGCAGCAGAATATTTAGGAATTAAGCCAATTACAGTTCGAGATTGGATAAAAAAAGATACAGGCATTCCAGCCCACAAAATCGGTAAGAAGTGGAAGTTTAAGTTTTCTGAATTAGATGCCTGGGTTAAAAGTGGAAAAAGTGCTATTGAATAGGGGGAACAAGGATATGGCTGATTTAGGTCAGGTATTTACAAAGGGCAATGTTGCCCAATATATGGTCTCCTTGTTTGATTTGGCAAAAGAAGCAAAAATTATGGACCCTTGCTATGGTGCTGGTTCTTTTTTAGATGCCCTTGCGTCGAGTGAATATTCTAATGTTACTGCTTGTGAAATGGATACAACTCTTTTTGAAGATACAAAAAAGAAGTATACTCAGTATCATTTGATTAACGGAGATTTTCTTAAATATGAGGAAAAAAATGAATATGATGGAATAATAATGAATCCACCATATATACGTCAAGAGAAGATAGATGAACTTGAACCGTTTGGAATAACAAAGGAAATACTTCGTTCTAATTCTATTTTTTCCGGACTTCCAAGTACAGCAAATATGTATATGTATTTTATTATGAAAGCTATCACTTTATTGAAGTCTGGAGGTCAGCTAATTGTTATTTTTCCGAGTAGTTGGATGAATGCGAGAAGTGGAGTTGATTTCCAGAAGTTGATGCTTTCACAGTGCGGTTTAGAAAGACAGATTCACATTTACGGTGATGTGTTTGAACGAGAAGCTCTTGTTGAAGTTGTTATACTGAAACTTGTAAAAGGTGTATTTGACAAGAGGACAACAGAAGAATATTTGGAGTCGAAAGATGGTAAATTAGTCGAGATTTCATTATCGGATAAAAAAGAAATTAGCTTGTTTACGCAGCCTTTTTCTGAATTTGCAACAATAAAAAGAGGGTTGACGACGGGATGCAATGAAATGTATATCAATCCGGATTTCCTTTGTGCGGGGGATGAATGTTTTAGACCTATCGTTTCTTCCCCAAAGAGTATTGAGGGATATACTACCGTAAATGCACGTCTTGACAGATTGTTTTTCCCAAGTGATGACGAAGCACCGGCAGAAGTGTTGGAGTACTTAGAATTTTGGAAAAATAAAATCGTCAAGGAACAAAAGCCAAAGACTCTGTATATGAAAGTAAATAGTAGTGATAGATGGTATGAATTGCGTGAAATCTGCGGTGAAGGAATCCTTTTTAGTTACTTTGTACGCAATGACATGAAGTTCGTTATGAACGAAACTGGAGTTCTTGCGCGTGACAACTTTTATGTTATTAAGCCTAAAGTTGACAAGTGGATATTTTTCGCTTTGCTAAACAGTTATTACACATATTATCAGTTGGAGATACGTGGTAAAAGATACGGTGCTGGGTTGTTAAAATTACAAAGATACGATGTTGAGGCATTGACTTTTCCTAAGTATACAGATATTTCGGCTGACGATAAAGAGGAACTGAAAAGATTAAGTCATGCACTGTTGGAAAAAGCAGATACATCAATCATTGATGAAATTACAACTGTGGTATCAAAGTACAGCACTGTCGGTCGTGACGAAATAACAAATAGATATTTTGCTGTGAAATCAAATCGATTGGAGGTTAAGTGAAATGGGAATAAATGTAGTTAGCCTGTTCTCGGGTGGCGGTGGTCTGGACTTGGGATTTGTAGCCGAGGGTTATAATGTTATATGGGCAATTGATAACAATAAAAATGCTACGGAAACTTATAAGGTCAACATCGGTGACCATATTATATGTGCGGATATTAATCAAATTGATATTAGCAAAATTCCTCATGCAGATGTAGTCATTGGCGGACCACCCTGTCAATCGTTTTCGTTAGCCGGAAACAGAAATGTAGAAGATGAACGTGGACAGCTTGTTTGGAAGTATATTCATATCATTGAGCAAGTGAAGCCTAAAGCGTTTGTTTTTGAGAATGTTACAGGATTGCTATCCGCAAAGAATTCTCAAGGCGAAAAAATAATAGAGTTATTAAAAATCGCCTTTAGAGAAATCGGGTATACCATTGAACAGCAGGTGATGAACGCTGCTGACTATGGTATTCCACAACGTCGCAAAAGAGTAATTATTGTGGGCTTGAAAGACAATAAATTCAAATTTCCACAGCCAACACACTCTGAAGATGGGGGATTTTTAAAGCGTTATGTAAGTGTAGAAGAGGCACTTGGTGATTTGCCGCAAGCTATTTCAGACGAAAACGGCGTGGTGAAATACAGTACTCCTGCACAAAATGAGTATCAGGAATATATAAGAAGAGATGTGGAAATCACGGAACATTTCATTCCTAAAATGAGTGAATTGGACGAATATATAGTGAGTCATGTTAAGCCTGGCGGAAATTATATGGATATACCTGCAGATGTTAATTCAAGTAGGATTAAAAGGTTACAAAAAGATGGTGGGCACACCACTTGTTACGGAAGACTATCTCCTGAGAAGCCTTCGTATACAATAAACACCTATTTTAATCGTCCGAATGTGGGATGCAATATTCATTATAAGGCAAATAGATTAATTACGGTAAGAGAAGCACTGAGACTACAATCTTTCCCGGATGACTACAAGATTGTTTCAAGTAGTAAACAAGGAAGGAATCTTATTGTTGGTAATGCAGTACCACCGATGCTTGCAGGCATAATTGCACGTGAGCTAAGAAAATACTTAGAGGAGGAGTAGGCATATGTGGATATCATATTCAGATTCAGAAGTTAATCGTTTTCATCCTATATGTGAACGTGCATTAAATTATGCACTGCGAATTATAGGAAAAGAAACGCAGTATAGAGTGTTGCACCATCAGTATACAGGTGCACTTGAGATGGACTATGTTGTTCAGAATACGGTCACAGGTAAATACTTGTGTGTTGTTGAGGTGAAAAGAACTCCGGCTGATGTGCATAGTGCAAGATATCAATTTCAGGCAATGTCTTATGTACAGATGAATGCTGACCAGTCAGAAAAGCCGTTTTATATTTTGACTAATTTGGAATATGCGTTTTCGTTCAGATATGATGCCAACAGACCTCGTGTGTTTCAGCAGATGCTTGAGCCGGGTCTCTCACACATAGGACGATTTGACGTAGACGAAGAAGATGAGTTTGTAGAAAAACTTGCAAGATATTTTAGTGAGCGCCTTTCTGATTATACGAACAATACCTATGAGTATTTGGTTACACTTGAAGAGTTTGCTACTCATATGGAGCAAATAAAAGAGGAACCTAAGAGGTGGAAAACGCACCTGGCAGTTCTTCTTTATGAGTACATAAGAGGGGCATTTACATTCATCAACAGAAATGAGTTAAGGGATATTAGACTTTTTAGGAATGATGTGTCAAGAATCTGTGATGAGGCTGCACGTGTGAATTTTAAGGATATTTTCAACTATTCCGAAGAATCCTTTGAACGCACCGTGAATATCCCTAATGACACATTGGTTGATTTATATGATTTTGGAAATCAGAATGTTAACGGTGATTCTGTTGCAGGTATTCTTCATTCTATCGTGTCAGCCGGACATGAACATGATGGAGAAGTTCCGACAGATCTGGAATTGGCGAGAATTGTGGCCGAATTAGCAAAATATAGCAGTGGTGAATTATCAGACAGAGATTTAGTATGCGACCCCGCAGCAGGAAGCGGAAATCTTATAAGTGCTGCAATCCCTACCTATAATTTGGCTCCAACACAGATTGTTGTTAATGATGTAAACAGCAAGCTACTTGAGTTGCTATCTTTGAGAATTGGTCTGAATTATGCAAACACCATAAGTCTGCAAAATTCTCCAGCCATTTATAATCGTAATATTTCGGATGTGGAACCTTTGTTTTTTAACGATGTTAAGGTGGTAGTAATGAATCCACCTTTCTCTGCCGGAATAAATTGTGTTGCTCGAAAGCAACCGTTGTACAGAAGTATTAGAAGGTTAACTGGAAACGAGCCAAGAACCAATAATGGACAGATGCCTTTGGAAGCGGTATTTCTTGAGTTGCTTATTGAACTTGTCCAACCTGGAACAACAATTTCCTGTGTTTTTCCGAAGACACATTTAATGGGGCGCGGTCCAGAAGCCAAGGCTATAAGGCGGTTATTACTTAATCAGTTTGGTCTACATTTGGTTTTTACATATCCAGGAGACGAAATATTTGATGATGTAACAAAGGATACGTGCATCCTTGTTGGTAAGGCTAAGACATCTACTGAATATGTGAAAGTTGTATCCAGCTACGATAAAATTCCTAATATCGATATTCATAGATTTACACAGACTTTGCCAAATGATGCTGCAGATGATTTTTTACCGATGATGCCTGGAGTGGTGGCAAAGAAAGTTTCTGTACAGGAGCTTATGGATGAGGTGGAAGATGGTTGGAGAATGCTCAACAGCGAAATGGTTGATGCAATCACTTTTGTTAAAGAGATTTTCCAAAGTTCTGAACAATTTGATGAATTGGTAGAACTGGATTACCCTGCAAAGAGAGGGCAGGCTGGGAACAATGGTGGTAGTGATATCATGTTCTTTGATTCAAGAGCTGACCTGTATGAGCAGTTTAGTGATGCTGATATTGTTCTTTCTGCTGGTATGCGTAATGCTAAATTGGATAGTTTTGATATTGGGTCTGGAGATAGTGATTTTTTAGATGTTTCGGATAATTCCGAAGATATTGTAGATGCCATTATTGATGCATATACTGCCCTTCCAGACAGAGAAGGCAGGCAACAGCGTAGGAGAAAAACCAATCAGGAGTGGAAGAAAATCTTAAATAAAGAAAGTCGAGGTAGATTTCCTGCAAATTCTGTATTGATTCCGAGAGCAATTCGCACAACAGGAAGGAGTTATTTATCTCGCAACCCTGTTTTTGTTTCTACTAATTTTGTTGTTTATTCATTGCCGTCTTTGGAAATAGCAATCTTGATGTCTACATGGATGAGTACTATTTTTTATCAGTTGATATGCGAAGTTTCCTCTAAAGACCAAGAAGGCATGAGAAAAATGGAAGTTTCCGACATTGAGAAGACGTATGTTCCTAAGTTTGATGACATAAGCAGAGAAACTATTGATGCTCTGTCTGCAGAGTGTAATGCAATTGAATTTTTAAACCTCGGAAGACCTGAAATTAGAGAAGTCGACAGAATTTGGGCAAGAGAATTGTTTGGCAATAATGCTGATGACTTGCTAAACAAGGCGCAAAGGATGTTGGAGTATCTCGCTAACAGAAGAAATCCATAATAACAAGGGAGGGTTGTCTATGGCAGCAGCACATCGTTCATTTGCTGAATATGTAAAGAAGAAATTTGATAATAATTTCTGGGCGGCTGCCGAAAGCTACCTGGAGGCAAACCTTGATTCCTTGGGAATTGAATTAAGAAGAATTCATCGTGCCGGAGAAACGGAGATTTCAGATGTCAAGGTAGAACACGTGTGGGTTGAAGACAAACCAGGCATGGAGGTGCATTTCGATGTGGCCATTTCCATTTGGTTTGAAACCCATGAGGGAGATTACCATTACGACGATTATGATGAAAATATCGTGTGGATGATGGCTCATTGCCGTGGTGATCTGGATAAGAACCTGGATGATTTTGAAATCCTGCGAGTCTCAAAATACAATGGTAAAAGCCGTGTGAAAGACCCGATGGATGATTCCTTAGTTCCTGTTATGAACAAGAATGAACTGGATGAAATCGCAGAGCAATTCCTTCGGACACATTATAAAAAGGCTCTTTTGGAGCCGACTTGGATTGACCCAATTGAACTCGCCAAGGGTATGGGACTAACTGTTCGATATGAGCATATAACCAAAGACGGCTCAGTTTTTGGTAGAAGTTATTTCTGTGATTGCCAGGCTGATTTATATAATCCACAGACCGATGAAATGTATCAGGAACTTATCCCAGCAGGAACAGTCCTTGTTGATAAGAAGACGGCATTTTTATCGGTATTAGGAAGTGTTCACAATACAATCGTTCATGAGTGTGTCCATTGGGATAAACATAAAAAAGCCTTTGCTCTTGTAAGGTTGTATGATAACAGCCTCTCAAATATCGGTTGCAAGGTAGTTGGGGGAATTGCCGGAAACCACCGTGATTCGGTTGATTGGATGGAGTGGCAAGCAAATGCATTGGCTCCACGTATCCAGATGCCGATTTCGATGTTTAAGAAGAAGGTTGAACAGCTTATCAGTAAGTATCGTAGAGAAATGAAACTCTATGATATGATTGATATTATTGAACCTATTATAGATGAGTTGGTTATGACTTTCGGAGTGTCAAGGCTTGCAGCAAAAATTCGTATGTTGGATGCAGGATATGAGGAGGCAGCCGGAGCGTTTATTTATGTGGATAACCATTATGTAAAGCCACATAAGGCACCGAAGGGTTATCTTGCAAAAAATCAGACTTTTTCTATTTCTGCAAGAGACGCCATTGTTGAATCTAAATTCAATCCGGAATTAGCAGCAGCCCTGGCAGATAACGAATATGTTTTTGTCGATTCTCATTTTGTACTTAATACTCCTCTTTATTTGGAAACAGATGAATGTGGGGATTTGGCACTCACCCATTATGCAAGAAATCATATGGATGAATGCTGTTTGGTATTTGAACTTAAAATCAAGACATCTGTCACAGAACATTACCATACCGAATGTTTCCTTAATAGAGACAAATCATCTGATATTACCTTTGAGGCACATTATTCTGAAAAGAATAATGGTGCAAAAAATCAGGTGCAGATGATAAAGGATTATAATGCCGATGTGCTTTCAATCGCAAAAAAGCTTCCTATGAATTTTTCGGGTTCATTGGATGCTCTTATAGGATGGGCAGAAATGACAGAAGAAGAATTGGCTGAAGCAGCAGATATGAGCGAGAAAACAATTCAGCGTTTAAGAAATACGGAGCCGGATAATGTTACCATTGAAACAGTAATGCAGTTGTGCATTGGTATGAAATTGCCACCTGTTTTAAGTACGTGTCTATTGAAGGCATCCGGCAAAAGCTTTATGATGACAGAACAGCATATCATGTACCAATTTTTACTAAATTCCTGTTACCATATGTCGATTTTCGATTGCAATGAAATGCTAACGGCTCAAGGATTGAAACCATTAGGAAGGCAGAATAGGGTTTTATAAACTTTTTCAAAAAAATTTTCTTGTAGCCGGACATCCCATGTCCGGCTGCGTTTTTATAGTGAGGTGTGAAATGGGAAAGTTTGATGTAGATAAAAAATATGTTGAAGGTTGTTCTGTTTCATGGCACTCTTTGTACATGGATTTGGTGGATGAGTTTGAAAACTCACATCCAGGCAAATTCATCGATGAGGATACAATTAGGGATAAGTTTACTAACAAGGATGGATCGGGACTGGTGGATAAGTTGAAATCCGTATTGGATTTTGACATAGACGGTATTGCAGGCGCAGATGCAACAGAACGATTCGATATGTTCAAAATTCTAAAACTGTTGTTTTATATTGAAAAGTACGGAGACCCAAAGACAAAGGTTGTTTCTGATAATTACAGAGTTCAAATTACGGATATTTTGGCAAAACCCCGACTTGCAAATGTACCAAGTGAGTATACTCCGCACAGCATATATGGGGAATATTTTGAACAATTGTATTCGGACATTAAAAAGATGGTAAATGGTGCAGAGGAACGAGAGCGTCGACTACAGCAGATAAATGAATATTGGGAGTATATTACAGACAAGGTTTTTGATTATGTTATTAATGATAGGGCTATAGAGCAACCAGAAGAGGCCCTTAAGGAATTGGAGAGAATAAATCGGTTTTTGAAGGAAAAGGTGTTGGATAAACTTAAAAACCACGATGTTATCCATTTATCTAAACCTGAAAAGGTTATGCCCGCCTTCTTTAACCTGTTGGCGTGCCATAGGTTATTATGCAATGAATATGATAGAATCCGCATTAACTATGAAATAGGTCTTACGGCTTCTCCAGAAAGCGAGTATGTTGAACTATTCAAAAAATATGAAAAGTGCGAAGCAAAATGGGAGTTTTTATCTTTAATCAAAGAGCGTTTGCGTGATAAGAATGATGACCTGGGTGCGGAACTGGCATTGTATTTGATATCCTACGGTAAAAATATTGAAGATGAGGATATAAAACATTACTTGTATGCTATAGACAAATCGAAAGTTGTAGCATCGTGGATAGAAAAATATAAAGATGCTGATTTTAGTAATGGTATTTCTTTGGATATGCTTGTGATAATTATACAGGAAATCATTGATAACAAAAAGAACGGCGATAAAATCTCTAACGATTATTATGGTTATAATAATAAGTACCGTTCATTGATGACAGCACTAAAGAAACCTAAAGATGCTGAAGCTGTTGTGTTGCAAGCGTGGATAAAAAAATTAGAAAATCGTACCGCCATCAATTACGGGTCCTATGATTTAATTCAAAAAAAGCGAGAGATTGAGACTACAATATACGAGATAAAGAGCATCATATATTCATATAGGAATCTGGATGACTTAGAATTTATTAATTCGGCCATATGTCATTTTGTTGCTCGTGCAATAACGAGCAGGGCTTTGGCAATGAACATAGGATGTCACTTTTCCGAAAAAGTAATTCATAATCTAAACGGTAAATTAAAAAACACCATGAAATTTCATATGTGGCCAGAAGGTATTAATGTTCTGGATATGTTCCGAGAATTTCTCGTAGACAGAAGAAATATTGAAGATTGTGTTGCAGAAGAAGTTGCAAGGCAAATTAATGAATTTTATGAAGATGATAATTTTGTTGGTAGAGATATGAGGGTTGATTTTGAAGTGGATGTTAGTGAAAAATATTGCAGGGATTTTCTGTTAATATATTACGTTGACAAAAGCACTGATACACTGACCTATAAACAGTTCTATGAGGTTTGCTCAGATGCAGATGCCGAAAGAATGAAATCTTTGGGATTGGAGCAATTTGTTAAAACTGAATAAATTTTTTAAGACGGGTTACTCAATGCGAGGGTAAGCCGGTATCAACTAAAATTGAGTCATGAATGACAGAGAAATCTGTTGTTTGTGGCTCTTTTTTTTATTGCAGCAAAGTTGAAAGCCGGACATCCCATGTCCGAGTGTTTTAGGTTTGTTTCATATAAAATTAAAGCACGAACAGCGGATGTTGTTCAAATAAAAAATATTCCAATGCCCGAAGTGGTCGACCTTAAGGCGGCGGGATACATCAAGAGTCAAATTCACGGTATAGCCGTGGACTGACCAAAGATGTACCCACCGTGCTTTGCCATGCCCATTTTCGGTATCAGAGTCGGTGTGTACCATCACATCGGCTCTTTTTGTGTCCCTGCCGCCACCCAATCGGGCAGAAAAGAAAGGCAGGGACTTTAAATGAGAAAGTTCAAAACAGCGGAAGACAACCGTACAAATTACATCTATTACTTCAACGATGGTACAAGCTACACCATCACTCCCGGCGAAAACGGAGAAAACGCAACCATTATCTCACAGCTTCATGGCATGGACGATGACGAGTTGGATGCACAGCGTAGAGAGGCATATCACTGTCCGGTTCACTTGGACGGCTACCACGATGGGGACGGCGACGATGCGGATGACCGCAACCCTTACCTTGAGGATGACACCTACAATCCTTTGCAGCAGATTCTCACTTCAATCGCAAATGAAGAACGTTCCGTCCGTATGGAAAAGTTGAAGGTGGCTCTTTCGGAACTGACGGACAAGCAGAAAGATACCATTATTAAGAAGTTCTATCGCAATATGACCAACGTGCAGATTGCAGCAGAAGAAGGTGTTTCCGAGGCAGCTATCCGTAACCGCTTGACGAAGATTTACGCAACGCTGAAAAAGAAAATTTAAAAAAAGTTTTATTTGAGGGGGTTCGATTCCCCCTCATTTTTCGCTTATGGACAGAGGGGTGAGAAAAACTCCTCGGAAAGGAGCCAAGTGCAATGGTAAAACACAAAATCTCTATCAACATTGCAAAACCCGGCGGCACACCTTCCCCGGTCATCCGAAGCGGAACGATGCAGATTCGCAAGAAACTGCTTGATTTCCTCTTTGGTCAGCAGGTCAGTGTACTGGTCCTGTCCCCTGGTGATTCAGTGCAGACCGTCGAAATTCACGAACTGAAAGGAGGCGAAAACCATGACAAACGCAAACAAATTCAACCTGCTCCTTGATGTGGTGAAGCTGATGCATTCGCTGGCAGACGGACTTGAGGCTGTGGCTTATGCCTTTGCTGACAGCAAGGAAATCTTCGTAGAAGCTCCGGCAGTGTCGAAGCCTGTCGAAATAGGACAACCCACAAAAAGGATAGCGGCAGAGAAAACTCCTACATTGGAAGATGTCCGTGCCGTACTTGCTGTCAAAAGCCAGAATGGTCTGACAGCGGAGGTTAAGGGTCTGATTACCAAATATGGCGGAACCAAGCTGTCGGATGTAGACCCTGCGCACTACGCAGACATTATCAAGGATGCGGAGGTGCTTGGAAATGGGTAATCACGCACTTCTTTCTCCTTCCAGTTCCCATAGGTGGCTTTCGTGTACACCGAGTGCAGTCCTGGAAACGGAGTTTGAAAACAAGAGCAGTAACGCTGCCGAAGAAGGTACCGCCTTTCATGCACTGTGCGAACACAAGCTGAAGAAGGCGCTCCGCAGACGCAGTAAAAGACCCGTTTCCGCATTTAACACCGATGAGATGGAAGAACACTCTGACGGCTATGTAGAGTTTGTGTTGGAGCAACTTGAAAAAGCAAAGCAGACCTGCCCTGATCCACTGGTGCTGATTGAGCAGAAGGTTGACCTATCGGATTTTGTACCGGGGTCGTATGGAACGGCAGACTGTCTTATGGTTTCAGACGATACCCTGCACATTATTGATGCGAAGTACGGACTCGGAGTCCTTGTGGATGCGGAACGAAATACGCAGCTCATGTGTTACGGCATCGCAGCCCTTGGTGTCTATGAAAGCCTATATGACATCAAGGAAGTTTCACTTTCAATATTTCAACCAAGACGTGAAAACGTCCAGACATGGACGGTATCCGTGGAGGAGTTGAAGGATTGGGCGGAAAACGAACTGAAACCCAAGGCACAAATGGCTGTCAAGGGCGAAGGAGAATATTGCCCCGGAGAGTGGTGTCAGTTTTGCCGTGCAGCGGTCAAGTGCCGTGCAAGGGCAGCAGAAAAACTCCGTATTGCAGAGGAAGAATTCAAGCTACCACCTTTACTTACTGATGAAGAGATTGAATCCATTCTTCCGATGTTGCCGGATATCACCAAGTGGGCAAACGAAATCAGTGCCTATGCCCTGGAGGCGGTACTAAACCACGGTAAACAGTGGAGCGGGTTTAAGGTTGTGGAAGGTCGTTCTAACCGTAAGTTCTCGGATGAGGATGCGGTGGCAACAGCAGCCAAGGAACACGGTTACACGGACATTTACCGTCAGAGCCTTATCACGCTGACAGAAATGCAGAAGCTGATGGGCAAGAAACAATTCGAGGAAATCCTGGGCGCCCTCGTTATCAAACCACCCGGAAAGCCTACCCTCGTTCCCCTTTCGGATAAGAGGCAGGCAATGAATGTATCAGACGCAAAAAACGAATTCAATGAAATTATGGAGGATTAATATTATGGCAAACGTAAACAGAACTAAGGTTATCACTGGCAAGAACACTCGTCTTTCTTACTTCCACGGTTGGGAGCCTGTCAGCATTAATGGCGGTGCAGAGAAATATTCCGTATCCGTGCTGATTCCGAAGGACGATACCGAAACCATCAACGCTATCAATGCTGCGGTGGATGCTGCGATTGAGGAAGGCATCGCCAAGTTCGGCGGCAAGAAGCCTAACAAGGGTGCTATCAAGTTGCCTCTTCGTGACGGCGATGTCGAGCGTGACGATGACGCCTATAAGGGTCATTACTTTGTGAACGCCAACAGCACCACTGCACCTCAGATTGTGGACAAGTCTGTGAAGCCTATCCTTGACCGTGATGAGGTCTACTCCGGCTGTTATGCGAGAGTGTCTTTGAACTTCTATGCATTTAACAGTAACGGCAATCGTGGCGTTGCCTGTGGTCTTGGCAATATCCAGAAAATCCGTGATGGTGAGTATCTCGGTGGCCGTACTTCCGCAACCGATGATTTCTCCACTGTTGAGGATGACGATTTCTTGGCATAAGTGTAACCCCCGGCAGGCGGTGTGAAATACCACCGTCTGCCTCAAACGAAAAATACGAAATACGAGGTAAAACGATATGAACGAATTATATGAATTTATGAAACAGGTCGATGTGATTGTGCTTTTCTTCCTGATCTATGGCTTTGCTATCAACGGCATCGTATGGACGGTATGTGAAATCATCCGCTTTATTGTCAAGAAGGTCAAAGCCTTCCGTGAAAAGCGTAAGCAGAAAAAGGCTGCACAGAATGAAGATGTGACCGAGTAAACATGACGGGCGGCGGAGGATATTCTTCTGCCGCCTTTGTCATAGAAAGGAATGTGCTATGAAAACATTGAGTATTGATATTGAAACCTTCTCCTCGGTCAATCTGCAAAAATGTGGTGTTTACAAATACGCAGAGAGCGAGGATTTTGAAATATTGCTGTTCGGCTATGCCGTGGACGGTGGTGCGGTGCAGGTGGTTGACCTTGCCTGTGGTGAGAAAATCCCTGCAGAGATTATTGAGGCACTGACCGATGATTCCGTTATAAAAACTGCGTTTAACGCCGCTTTTGAGAGGGTGTGTCTGTCCAGATATTTGTTGGATATGGGTGTAAGCCTTGACCCGTTCCATGACAATCATCCGTTGTCGCAGGAGTGCGCCCGTTACTTAAATCCTGCAAGCTGGCACTGCACCATGATTTGGTCGGCAACCTTGGGTCTGCCTCTTTCTCTTGAGGGTGTTGGTGCTGTGCTTGGATTGGAAAAGCAGAAACTGACCGAGGGTAAATCTTTAATCAAATACTTCTGCGTTCCCTGTGCGCCGACCAAGGTAAACGGTGGTCGCACAAGAAATCTGCCGGAGCATGATATGGAAAAGTGGCAGCAGTTTAAAGCATACAACCTCCGTGACGTGGAAACAGAAATGGGTATCCAGGCAAAGCTGTCCCGCTTTCCTGTGCCGGACAGGATTTGGGATGAATACCATGTGAGCGAAGAAATCAATGACCGTGGTATCGGTGTGGATATGGTGCTTGTAAAAGAGGCAATCGAAATCGACAGTAAAAGCCGTGACTGTCTGACTTCCAAAATGCAGGATATGACAAATCTCGACAATCCCAACTCCGTGCAGCAGATGAAGATGTGGCTGTCGGATAACGGAATGGAGATGGAGAGCCTTGGCAAAAAGGAAGTAGCGGCGGCAATCAAAACAGCACCACAGGATATTACCGATGTGCTTTCCCTCCGTCAGCAGCTTGCCAAGAGCAGTGTAAAAAAATACACAGCAATGGAAAATGCAGTGTGCAGGGATAACCGTGCAAGGGGTATGTTTCAGTTTTACGGAGCCAACCGTACCGGAAGATTTGCAGGAAGGCTGATTCAGTTACAGAACCTGCCTCAAAACCATATGGAAGATCTGGCAGAGGCTCGTGGTCTTGTGCGTAGCGGAAACTATGACGCCCTGGAACTTCTATATGAAGATATCCCCGATACCCTGTCACAGCTTATCCGTACTGCCTTTGTGCCGCAGAAGGATAGAAAATTTATCGTAGCAGACTTTTCTGCTATTGAGGCGAGGGTTCTTGCGTGGCTTGCGGGAGAACAGTGGCGTCTTCGTGTATTCGAGGAAGGCAAAGACATTTATTGCAGCAGTGCCAGTCAGATGTTTGGTGTTCCGGTTGAAAAGCACGGTGTGAACGGACACCTCCGTCAAAAAGGCAAAATTGCAGAACTCGCCCTTGGTTATGGTGGCTCGGTGGGTGCTTTGAAAGCTATGGGTGCCCTTGAGATGGGTCTTACGGAGGAGGAACTTCAGCCACTTGTGTCGGCTTGGAGAAATGCCAATCCCATGATTACCAAGCTGTGGTGGGATATCGACCGTGCCGTGAAGAACTGCGTAAAAGAAAAATGTGCTACGGAAACTCACGGCATAAGGTTTCACTATCAGAGTGGGTTTCTGTTTCTGACCCTTCCATCCGGCAGGCAGCTTGCTTACGTGAAACCACGCATGGGAGAGAACCAGTTCGGTGGCGAGGCAGTAACCTATGAAGGTGTAGGTGCTACAAAGAAGTGGGAGCGTCTGGAAAGCTACGGTCCTAAATTTACGGAAAATGTGGTGCAGGCAATCGCAAGGGATATTTTGATGTTTGCCATCCAGACTTTAAGCCACTGCGACATCGTTGCCCATGTCCATGATGAAATCATCATCGAATGCGACCGCAGGGTTTCCCTGGATGCCGTTTGTGAACAGATGGGCAGGACTCCGCCTTGGGCGAAAGGCTTACTTCTTCGTGCAGACGGATACGAATGCGATTTTTATAAAAAAGATTAAAATTAGGGGGTTCGATTCCATCGGATTCTTCGCTTATAGGCAGAGGGATACAAGTCCTTCTGCCTATTAAATTTTTAAGGAGGATTCGCTATGGACGAATTAATCAGAATCAACTATGACAGTGAGCGCCCTACTGTGAACGGACGTGATTTGCATGATGCCCTGCAGGTGAAAACCGCATATAAGGATTGGTTTCCGAGAATGTGCGAATACGGATTTACAGAAGGCACAGACTTCTGCTCATTTTTGAGCGAAAGTTCCGGTGGTCGCCCGGCAGTAAATCATCAGCTTTCTATCGACATGGCAAAGCAACTCTGCATGATTCAGCGTACTGATATCGGCAGAAAATTCCGTCAGTATTTCATCCAGGTGGAAGAAGCATGGAATTCGCCGGAAGCAGTCATGGCGAGAGCATTGCAGTTTGCCAATCAGCAGCTTGCCCTTTTGAAACATCAAAACATGGAACTGACAGACACGATTGCCGTGCAGAATCAGCAGATTTTGGAGATGCAGCCAAAGGTCAGCTATTACGATGTGGTTCTTAACTGTAAAGACCTCATTTCTACGTCAGCCATCGCAAAGGACTATGGAAAGTCTGCTATTTGGATGAACCGTTATCTTCATGAAAAAGGAGTGCAGTTCAAGCAGGGTGATATCTGGCTGTTGTACCAGAAATATGCACAGAAGGGCTACACAAGCACCAAGACACACAGTTATCCGGGGTCTGACGGAGAAACTCATACAAAGGTGCATACCTATTGGACACAGAAAGGTCGCCTTTTTATCTATGAACTTATGAAATCGGACGGCATCAAGCCTCTGATTGAGCAGGAGGTGTAATGCAATGGGAATCGATAGATTTAATTCCGAGGGTTACTATGACCCAACCAGTTATGAGGCTCTTACCAATGTGGCAAAGGCGGACAGACAGTCTGCTTTCCGCCCTTTGGTGTATATCTGTTCTACGTTTTCCGGGGATACAAAATACAACACGGAGCAGGCAAGAAAATACAGCCGTTTTGCTTATGAGCAGAAAACAATCCCTCTTACACCACATTTGTTATATCCGCAGTTCATGGATGATGAAAATCCTGCAGAGCGTGAAGATGCCATGCATTTTAATTATGTACTGCTTGGAAAATGCAATGAATTGTGGGTATTTGGTGATGTGATTTCCAAGGGCATGGCTCATGAAATCGGTGTAGCCCAAAAGAGAAAACAGACCATTCGTTGGTTCAACAAAAATTGTGAGGAGGTTAGCAAGAATGCGTGATTTAAATATAGCATACGGCAACAGCCGACAGGCAAAGACCTGGGTCAATAAAACCATCGGCTTTGATGAATTGAAAGAACGCTTAAAAGTCACTATCCGTACCCCGGAGTCGGCGGAAGAATACGCCAAGATGAACAAGGCGCAGCGTGATCTGGCAAAAGACCACGGTGGGTTTGTAGGCGGTGTCCTTAAGGGCGGCCGCAGAAAAATCGACACCGTGGAATCACGTTCCATGCTTTCTTTGGACGGTGACCGCATTACAAAGGAATTCCTTGAAACCTATGAATCTGTTTTCCCTTATACTTCCGTGCTTTATACCACACACAGCAGTACAGAGGAAAATCCAAGGGCAAGAATTGTCTGCCCTCTGACCCGTGATGTTACACCGGAGGAGTTTGTTGCAGTATCCCGTTATGTGGCACAGATGCTTGGTATCGACTTCTTTGACGAGTGTTCCTATCTTCCAAATCAGCTGATGTACTGGCCGTCCACTCCGCAGAACGGTGTATTTGCATATAAGGAAACAAACGGCGGTTGGCTTGACCCCGATGTAATCTTAAACGCTCATCCGGAATGGACAGACCCTACAAGACTGCCTACTTCCTCCAGGGAGAGCAAGGCAAACAGCGTAACGCAGCAGAAGGTACAGGACCCGCTTTCCAAGGAAGGTGTGGTGGGTCTTTTCAACCGTGCCTATCATCCGATTTCCAAGGCTCTGGAGATTTTCCTCTCCGATGTATATGAGCCGACCGACAATGAGAGCCGTTGGCATTTCATTCAGTCAAGCAGTATGGCAGGTGTGGAAATCAAGGAGGACAAGTTTGTTTACAGCCATCATGCCAAAGACCCTGCATATCTGAAGCTGTGCAATGCTTTTGATATTGTCCGTATCCATAAGTTCGGTGATGCCGATGATAAGAAATCCTTTAATGCAATGTGCGAGTTTGCCATGCAGCAGGATGATGTAAAACTCCTTGCGGCAAATGAACGTCTGGCGCAGGCAAATGTGGAATTTTCCGCTGACGATGATGAGGACTGGAAGAAAAAACTCCATTATCAGCCGAGGTCGAGCCTTTTGGAAAACAGCGTTTACAATCTGAACCTCATTCTGAATAATGACCCTGACTTCCAGAACTTTGCCTTCAATGAGATGGCTAACCGTATTCAGATTACGGGTCCTCTCCCTTGGGAGCGTCCTAAAGGCAATGCGTTCTGGCGTGATGCGGATACGGCACAGCTTAAGTCCATCATCGATATCCGTTATCTGCCGTTTTCCAGCCGTAACCATGATGTTGCTTTTACCAAGGCTGCGGATGACCGTCACTTCCACCCTATCCGTGATTACTTGGACAGTCTGCCTGAGTGGGATGGGGTCAAGCGTGTGGAAGACCTCTTTATCAAATATTTGCAGGCGGATGATACGGAATATGTACGCACGGTTACAAGAAAGACCTTTGCAGCTGCCGTTGCCCGTATCTATGTTCCCGGCATCAAGTTTGACTGCGTTCCCGTGCTTGACGGTGAGCAAGGTATCGGTAAGTCCACCATTGTAAAAGACTTGGTGGGTTCGGAGTATTATTCGGAAACTCTGTCCCTTACGGATATGGATGATAAGTCCGGTGCGGAAAAACTGCAGGGATTTTGGGCGGTGGAAATCGGAGAACTTGCAGGTATGAAGA
>ENA-UOYA01001389-UOYA01001389.1-activated-sludge-metagenome-genome-assembly--contig:-NODE-1389-length-26010-cov-9.024388_pt1 | contig 26010 bp, 24 predicted proteins | sample MGYA00238163_ERZ764804 | MGnify/ENA primary metagenome ERZ764804 (study PRJEB28919, sample SAMN05720223) | activated sludge metagenome | isolation source: Anaerobic digester | place: Hong Kong... | reverse complement strand
TAATTGTATTTTTGAAGATACAGGACTTTTTAATAAATCTTGTTTATCGGTATTGCACACTCCAAAGTTTACACCGGGAATACCTTGTTCGTACATATAATTTACGGCATTACAACCGCCTCCACCAACACCTAATACTTTAATAATGGAGTTATTTTCGCTAAACATTTCAAATTCCATGTTGTCTTATTTTTATGGTTTATTATTTACTTTCAAAATCTTCAATATCGGATTGAATCCACTTTCCAAATTTATTACTTAGAGAGGAAAACAAAGACACTCTTCTGCCGGCATCTCTGCCTTGTATTACTGTTTCCACATCCGTATCCGCTTTTTCTATTTTTTTAGAAATATCGATGGATTCATTTTCCAAAATCGGTGTGTTTGCTACTTCTTCTTTTACAATAATATCTTCTTTTTTTGCCGGTTTTGGAGCAAACATTTCTTCTTGTCCGTTTAATATTGCTTCTTCTCTCATTTTAAAACCACGAATCAGCAAGCCGATACCTGTAGCATAAATCGGGTTATCGACATTGGGTATTTTAGTCGATGCCAAATGTTCTCTTGGAAAACCTAATCTTGCACTTTGTCCTGTTTCGGTTTCTGTCAATCGGGCTAAATGTTGCAATTGGGAGCCACCACCGGTTAATACGATACCGCCGATTAATTTCTTTTCAAATTTCGATAAGTTAATTTGAAATGCTACATGTGCTAAAATTTCGCGCATACGGGCAGAGATAACTTTAGAGACCGCCAGTAAATTCACTTCATTTTTTCCGATTGTTCTTGATGCGCCTTCTCCTTGAATGGAAACGTGTTTGTTGCGCAATGCCTCGGAAGGGATGGCACTACCGTATTGTTTCTTCAACGATTCAGCTTGGTCTTTTAGGATTTTAAAATCTTTTAAGTCGTCTGTTATTGTGTTTCCGCCCAATGGAATTACTGCCGTGTGTCTAATTACAAAATTTTCGAAAATAGCAATATCCGTAGTACCTCCACCGATATCTACTAAGCATACGCCACCTTCCAATTCTTCTTTACTCAATACGGCATCAGCGGAAGCCAATGGCTCTAACTCAATACTTGCAACTTCTAACCCAGCGGTAATTACACAACGTTCTATATTTTGTATTGCTGCGATTGCGCCGGTAATGATATGGAAATTCCCTTCTAACCGAACGCCCATCATACCGATAGGTTCTCCGTATATTCCCGGCTCATTATCCACGATGTATTCTTGTGGCAGTACGTGTAAAATTTTATCTCCCGGTGGTAATGCCAATTTATACATTTCATTTTTCAGCTTCTGAATATCTTCATAGCTAATCCATGTTTCATTATTATTCCTCGTGAGAATACCGCGATGTTGTAAACTTTTGATATGCTGACCGGCAATACCAACGTGTACTTGTTTAAATTTTACGCCCGACTGTTGCTCTGCATCTGCCACGGCTTTTCTGATGGACTCTACGGTTTTAGCAATATTCACTACTACACCACGTTGTACGCCGAACGATGGGCAATTCCCAATGCCCAAAATTTCAATTTTTCCAAATTGATTTTTTCTGCCTACTAAAGCAGCAATTTTTGAGGTGCCGATATCAATCGCGCATACAATGTTTTCTGTAGGATTTGCTAAGTTCATCTCCATCTCGGATTTTGTTACATTATCAACTTGCATATTTCATAATTTTATTTGATACAAACCACTTGATTTTTATACATAATGTTTATAACCTTGTAATAGTCCCAACCCACCTTTCTCAACACATCAAAGTAAAAGACATCTAATTGTTTTAATTTCTTTTCCAGATTAGCAGTATCTCCTAACAAGATAGTGCAGTTTCCCAAGCGAGGAATCAGCTCCAGTTGTCCGCTATTGTTGATGTTATACTGTCCAATCATTGCGTTCCATAATTCATTTTTATTTATCAAGCGAATGGTGGAAAATAATTGTTTTAAGGCAACACTATTTACTTTTTTTGTAGAATCACATTGCTCTGTAATGTATCCCGTAACAACCGGTACTTTGGCGGTATAGTTATTCGTTGTAGGGAATTTTATTCCATCCTCATCTACATAGAACGATTGCCCTTGTTGGTTATACACTCTGAGCAACGGGATTCTTTGTTCTACTTTTATGCTTAAATTGCCTTGATTATCAACAAAAGCATTTGCATATTTTACTTGTGGAATTTGGCCAACCACTAGTTCAATGTGTTCTAAATTTTTTCCGGAAAGATTTTTCCCTTCTACCTTAAAATTACGTTGGATAACCTCTAGCACTTGGTCTTTTTCTACAAAATAATTTCCTTCAATATCATCTACGGCGATTGTTATTTTTTTCACACGCTCCCCGGAGCGATATATATTTCCTGCTATTACTAAAAATATAAACAGCCCGATTCCTATCAGCATAGAAAGACGAATAATAATATTTCGGGTAGTTTTATTCATTAGCTTTTGCTTTCTAATAATTGGGTAATAGCATTTACTTTTGTATCGATATCGCCTGCACCTACGGTTAATACAACTTCCAAATCGCTTTTATGCTCTAATACGTTTATTAGATTTTCTTTGGTAGTGATACATTTATTTTCAATGGTTACTTTATTTAAAATAATGTCGCTTGTCACACCCTGTATTGGTTTTTCGCGTGCCGGATAGATATCTAATAAAATAAGCTCATCTGCTTTGGATAAAGAAACTGCAAACTCGTCTCCTAAATCTTTAGTACGCGAGAATAGATGCGGTTGGAAAATTACGGTTAATTTTTTATTGGGATATAATTCTCTTGCTGCAGCAATAGTGGCGTCCAGTTCTCGGGGATGATGTGCGTAATCATCAATATATACAAATTTATCATTGTGTATATGCGTCTCGAATCTACGTTTTACTCCTTTAAAAGTAGCCACGGCATTTTTTATATCCTCCTCCGAAACACCAATATTTAAAGCTATTGCAGCTGCGCCTACTGCATTTTCTATATTGTGCTTGCCGCCATAATAAGAACGCACATTTTTAATTTCTCCTTGCGGATGTACAATATCAAACGTATATATTCCATTTACAACTTGTACGTTTTCTGCATGATATGCTGCTGAGGTATCTGTAAGGCTATAGCGTAAATTTACAACGGCAGGATTTAATATTTTTTGGGGTACATTGCTATTTGTAATCAGCACACCACCGCTCCGTACTTTCAAACAAAATTGATGAAATGAATTTTCAATGGCTTCTAAATTTCCATAAATATCTAAATGATCTGTATCAACGGAAGTAATTAAAGCAATATTGGGTTCTAAGTTTAAGAAAGAGCGGTCAAATTCATCTGCTTCCGCAATTGCGTATTCGTCTCCATCTATAAAATTAGAATTAAAATTAATGCAAATGCCACCTAAAAATGCGGCTACGTTTTTATTTGCTGTTTTTAAAATATGTGCAGTAATTGAGGAAGTAGAAGTTTTACCGTGCGAGCCTGCGATAGAAATATTAAACATGCTATTTGCCACCAACCCTAACACTTGCGCACGTTTCAGCAAGGTGTAGTTTTGTGCTATATACCAATTAAACTGAAGGTGATCTTTAGGAATTGCAGGAGTATAAATAATTAATTCTGCGGTTTTATCTAATGTTTCTATGCTATCTTCAAAAGTGATGGAGATACCTTCCCTTTCCAGCTCATCTGTTAATGCAGTGCGAGTTTTATCATATCCGGAAACTTGCTTTCCATGGAAATTAAAGAAGCGAGCCAGCGCACTCATCCCGATGCCGCCGATGCCTAAGAAATATATCCGTTGTATGTTCGATAAATTCGTCATTTGTTATTTTTATGGTGCAATGATTTCTGTAACAATATCATTTGCGGCGTTTATTTTAGCTAAGTTTTTGATATGTTCTGCTAATTTTCTTTGTTTATTTTCATCTTGTAATAATTCAACCGCAACAGCTCCCAATTTACCTTTTGCTTCATTGTCTTTTACTAAAATTGCAGCATCTTTATTGACCAATGCCATTGCATTTTTCGTTTGATGATCTTCGGATACATTTGGCGAAGGTATCAAAACAACCGGTTTGCCTACTATGCACAATTCCGAAATAGATAATGCACCGGCACGAGAAATAATAATATCTGCTGCGCTGTATGCCATATTCATTTCACGGATAAACTGAAGAATTTTTACGTGGGCTATTGTTCTGTTTTTAGTTCTCTCGATAATTCCGTCGTAATATCCTTTACCTGTTTGCCATAATACCTGAATATTATTTTCTGCAAATAAATCCAAACTGTTTTCAATAGCTTCATTGATGGTTTTAGCTCCTAAGCTTCCGCCGATGATTAGTATTGTTTTTTTATCTTCTGACAAATTAAAGAATTTTACAGCTTCGGATTTGAGAGGTAAATTCGCTGAAATGTCTTTTCTGACGGGGTTTCCGGTCAGAACTATTTTGCTGGGATTAAAAAACAAATTCAAATTATCGTACGCTACAAAAATCTTTTTTGCAAAGCGGGATAAAATTTTATTGGTAATTCCCGGATAAGAATTTTGCTCTTGAATAAATATTTTACCCCCTGAGAGCGCAGCCATAAACAATACAGGGCCGCTGGCATATCCGCCAACGCCAATACTGGCATCGGGTTTAAATGCTCGAACAACCTTCCACGCTTGGAATAAACTGCGCATAAGTTTAAACGGGAACCAAATATTTTTTAGCGTAAGGCTTCGCTGCAATCCCACGACTTCTAATCCTATGATTTTATATCCGGCTTGGGGCACTTTTTCCATTTCCATTCTTCCGGCTGCACCTACAAATAAAATATCGCAATCAGGTTGTTGGAGTTTCAATGCATCGGCAATAGCAATTGCGGGGAAGATATGTCCTCCGGTGCCGCCACCTGCAATAATGTATCGCTGCTGTTGATTGCTATGGTTGGATTTATTGGTCATTTATTATTTATAAATTTTAATCGGACTCTCATCAATGGGCACGTCTATATTGTTATACTTTAAACTATTAATATAATATACCGTTTGACTACAAGCACCGCTTGAGTGTTTTACTTTTCTCATTTCATACTTTACTGTAAATGTATCTATATCCGTACTTGAAAATTTTATATAACACGTAGCAACGTCATTAAAATAGATAGACACAAAAGTATCCGTGGAATTGTTAGATGTTCGGATTTTCTGATAAAAAGTGTCTTTGTCATACTTTACAAAAACAGAATCCTTATTGTATATTTTATTTGCACCAAATAATAGATTATTTCCTGTTGTTTTATCCATAAAAGAAATAGATTGCAATGCGTTCCCGTAAATATATTCTTGAGAACAACATGCAGCAAATAGGATTATGCTAATTGCTGTAACTATCTTAATACTTTTATTATTTATTTTATCCATGAATTTCATCTACTACTTTTTGTTTTGCTTTTTGTGGTGGTTTTGCTGTTTGTACTTTTTGTTCTGTGTGTCGGCTTACGCTTAAAATAATTCCCAAGGCAAATGCATTAAACCAAATACTAGATCCTCCCCAACTTATAAATGGCAAAGTAATACCCGTATTGGGCAATAGATGCACATTTACGCCCATGTGAATAATAGCTTGTAACACTAAACTCACGCCTAAGCCCACTGCCATGAGTGCACCAAAAGCACGCGGGCTATTTTTTACCAAAATGATTATTCGCCACATAAAAAGGAGGTATAAAAACAAGATAAATGCACCACCGATTAATCCGTATTCTTCAATTAAAGTGGCGTAAATAAAATCGGAAAAGGCATCCGGCAAAAAATTACATTGTGTGCTTTTGCCCGGCGCTACACGAAACAATCCGCCTTTTGCAATGGCGATATTGGCTTGTTTTTGTTGGTAAAAATCATCTGAATTTACATCAGGATTTGTCCAACTTTTAATACGCTGTATCCAAACGTCTGCACGGCCGTGGTCTTTAGCCAAAAACCAAGAAGCGGCAAAAATCATACCGGCTACTACTATTCCTCCACCAATTATTGCAAGGATAAATTTTGTACTTACTCGACCAATAAACAGCACAACGATGCAAGTCATAAACAATATTGCAGCGGATGATAAATTATCCAACATAATCAATCCGCAAATAACAACTATTGGCAGCATGATGTGAATAAGCACTTCTTTAATGTCTTTAATAACGCCTTGTTTTTTAGACAACATTCTTGCGGTGTACATAATTAATGCGAGCTTAGCAAAATCGGAAGACTGAAAGGTAAGCCCTCCCGGAATGCGTATCCAGCGGCTGGCATCATTAATTTTTACACCAAAAAATTTTGTATAGAGCAATAAAGGGATTGATATCAACAGCATCATTTGTGCAATACGCGAAAAATAGCGATGGTCAATTCTATGAACAAAGTAAATGATAAATAATCCTACACTTAAAATAAATCCATGCTTAAACAAATAATACTCCGTATTGCCTTGTTCATCTCTATAGGCTAATGAGCGCGTAGAACTATACACCAACAACAAAGAAAATGCACTTAGTATTAGCACTACGTACCAGATATACTTATCGCCTTTGATGTTATTGACTATTCTACCTATCATTTGTTTTTATTAAAAATTGATTGAATTATTGACATTACAGATTCAATACATTTCTTTTAAATTGTCTGCCTCTATCTTCATAATTTTCAAATAAATCGAAGCTGGCACAACAAGGGGATAATAATACTACATCTCCTTTATCTGCAATATTATACGCCATCCGTACTGCTTGCTCCATACTTTGAGCATCGACAATATAGCCGACTTCAGAGGCAAAAGCTGCATGTAATTTTTCATTATCTTTTCCTAAGCAAATGATGGCTTTCACTCTACTGTTTACTAAGTCTTTGAGGAGTGTATAATCATTTCCTTTATCTACCCCACCGGCAATTAACACCGTTGACTTCGTCATTGACTCCAACGCGTACCATGTAGAATTTACATTAGTGGCCTTTGAATCATTAATAAAATCTACACCTTTGATAGTGGCAACAAACTCCAAACGATGTTCAAGGTTTTGAAAATCTTCTAAGCTTTCTCTGATTTTTTCATTGCGTACCCCGACTAATTTTGCAGAGATAGCTGCAGCCATTGAGTTGTACGAGTTGTGGATTCCGTGGATAGATAGTTCGCTGATTGGCATAGTAAAGTTGTTTTTATTGAGTTGGATAATTAATTGTTCATTATGTATATACGCACCATGCTCTACCGCATGATAATAGGAAAATGGTATCTTTTGTACGTGCTGATTTACGGAAGGTAAATATTGTTTTGTCACAGCATCATCATCACAGAAGATAAAAAAATCTGATGCATCTTGGTTTTTGGTAATACTAAATTTTGAATGGATATAATTTTCAAACTTATACCCATATCTGTCTAAATGGTCTTCTGTGATATTGCATAAAATAGAAATGTAAGGCTTAAACGTTATGCAATTATCCAATTGAAAACTGCTAATTTCTAATACAAAATAGTCTTTATCTCCGGCGGCAACTTGGCGTGCAAAAGATGTTCCGATATTTCCGCCTAAGCCAACGTTTAATCCTGCTTTTTCTAAAATATGGAAAGTTAAAGAGGTGGTAGTGGTTTTTCCGTTTGTTCCGGTAATAGCAATTATCTTGGCTTTAGAAAATCGATAACCAAATTCTATTTCGGAAATAATCGGAATATTTTTTTCTTTTATTTTTTGTATGATAGGTGTTTTATCTGCAATGCCCGGACTTTTAATAATAGTAGTAGCAGACAAAATAATATCTTCAGAATGCCTCCCTTCTTCAAATGCAATTTGCAAAGCTGCTAATTCTTCTTTATAACTCGGCTTTATTTTTCCATAATCAGAAACAAATACTTCCATTCCTTGCTTCTGAGCAAGAATTGCTGCGCCTACACCGCTTTCACCACTACCTAATATGACTATTTTTTCTGCCACTTCTTATCTGATTTTTAAGGTTACGAATGTGATTACTGCCAAAAGGATACTTACAATCCAAAAGCGTAAAACAATTTTTGCTTCATGGTATCCTTCTTTCTGAAAATGATGGTGCAGTGGAGACATTTTAAAAATCCTTCTTCCTTCACCATATTTCCGTTTAGTGTATTTGAAATAGCTCACCTGTATCATCACCGACAAATTTTCTACTAAAAAAATACCGCACAACACCGGGATTAATAATTCTTTTCTTACAATGAGTGACACGGTGGCAATAACTCCACCCAACATCAAGCTGCCGGTATCGCCCATAAATACGGTAGCAGGAAATGCATTGTACCATAAAAAACCTATAGTAGCACCGATAAGTGCAGCGCAAACTATTACTACCTCTTCAGAGTTAGGGATGTATAACACATTAAGGTAATCTGCAATTTTTACGTTACCGGATATATACGCAAAAATTGCCAATGTAATCAGCACTATTGCCGATACGCCTGCTGCTAATCCATCAATACCATCGGTGAGGTTGGCAGCATTGGAAACTGCCGTTATTACGAATATTACAAATGGGATAAAAATTATCCAACCCCATTTTTGATAATCATCCGTAAATGGTTTTAGGAAATAAGAATAATCCAGCAAATTGTCTTTTAAAAACGGAATATTGGTTTTTAAGGCTTTTGTTTCGTGGGATAAAAATTTGTCGCCAACTACAATTCCTTTTCCTTCATACATTGCATTTGCCGATGGGAATACTTGAATAGGATTATCCCAATTTATCGTGCCATCTTTTTGTATTTGATATTCAAAAACATTATCAAAGTCTCTAACTTTTACTGAGGGATGGAAATACAACACACAACCTACTACTAAGCCTAATACAACTTGTGCTAATATTTTAAACTTACCCCGTAATCCTTCTTTATCTTTTTTAAAGACTTTGATATAATCATCTAAAAAGCCGATAGCGCCCATCCATAATGTAGAAACGAGCAATAAGATTACATATACATTATCTAAACGGGCAAACAACAATGTAGGAATAACAATAGCAGCTATAATAATGACCCCGCCCATGGTAGGTGTTCCTTTTTTTTGCAATTGTCCTTGCAAACCTAAGTCGCGTACAGACTCTCCGATTTGCATTTTACGCAACCATCGAATAACACGACGACCTATGAGCATAGAAATTATCAGCGATAAGATGATAGCCAGCGAAGCACGGAATGAAATGTATTGAAATAACCGAGAGCCGGATACACCAAACGTTTCATGTAAATATTTGAATAAGTAGTATAGCATCTCTATTTTATTTATTCATTTCTAAAAATGTTTCTTGCAATATTGCCTTATCATCAAATGGATATTTTACGCCATTTATTTCTTGATATTTTTCATGTCCTTTTCCTGCTAAAAGGATAATATCTTTGGGTGCTGCTATGCTGCAGGCCACACGTATTGCTTCTCTTCTGTCTGTAATGCTCAGCACTTTATTATAATTCTGTGCCGGCACACCTGCTTTCATTTCTTTTATTATTTCGTCAGGTTGTTCATTTCTCGGATTATCTGAAGTAAGGATTACTTTATCTGCCAATTCGCTGGCGATGTGTGCCATTTCCGGTCGTTTTGCTTTATCTCTATTGCCTCCACAGCCTACTACAGTAATTACATTTTCGTTATGGCTGCGTATTTCATTTATCGTATCTAATACATTTTTTAATGCATCGGGCGTATGCGCATAATCAATAATTCCTACGTTTTTATTTACAGAAGAAACAAAAACATCAAACCGGCCTTCTGCGCCTTTTAGCGTAGATATTGCGCTTAATGCTTCTGCTTTAGGCATTCCCAACAACACGCAAGTAGCATAAATAGCCAGCAAATTATATGCATTAAACCGTCCTGTCATTTGCAAATGCACGTCAACTCCATCACAATCGATTACTAAGCCGGAAAACGCATTTTCCAAAATTTTAAATCGGAAATCTGCCAAACTTTTAATAGCATACGTATATTTTTTTGCGGCTGTATTTTGTAGCATCACCTCCCCTCTTCTATCATCTATATTGGTTAATGCAAAAGCACCATCGGGCAGTTGGTCAAAAAATTTCTTCTTTGCGTAGATGTAGTCTTGGAATGTTTTATGATAATCTAGATGGTCGTGAGTGATATTGGTAAATATCGCTCCCGTAAAATACAGTCCAGCTATTCTATCTTGATCGGCGGCATGAGAGCTTACTTCCATAAAAGCGTATTCACACTTTTCCTCTACCATTTTATTCAACAATGCGTTGATAGCAATAGGGTCGGGAGTAGTATGTGTAGAAGGGATTTCTGTATGTTGGATTTTATTTACAATAGTCGAAAGCAACCCTGATTTATACGCTTTGTCGGTATAAATTTGATGAAGCAAAGTAGCGATAGAGGTTTTGCCGTTGGTACCGGTTACGCCAATTAATTTTATTTTTTTGGATGGATGATTAAAATAATTGCAAGCCATGATAGCTGATGTTTTACGGGCATCTTGCACTTGCAGATATACTACAGCCGGCGATATTGTTTGTGGTAAATCTTCGCACACAATCGCCGCAGCACCTTGTTCTATTACTTTTGGGATAAAGGTATGCCCATCAACAGTAGTTCCTTTTACGGCAAAAAACACATCTCCTTTTGATACCTTTCGAGAATCTAATTGCAGTAAAGAGATAGCCGTAGAAGTATCGCCGATTATGGTAATCGTTTGCACTGTATTTAATATTTCTTTTAATAGCTTCATTAGTTTAATATCAATTGTATTCTACTTCCTTTTACTATCGGGCTTCCGGCCGGTATAGTTTGCATGGATACTTTTCCCTTTCCGTAAAAAGACACCACTAAGCCTTTATTTTCTAATATTGCCACCGCATCATCGGCTAACATCCCTTTTACATTAGGTACTGTTTTATCTTCAACAGGAACATTGCCAACAAAGAATTTTCCGGTAGAGTCGCTTTTCACAAATGCAAATTCCCATTCAGGTTTAAAATCGAATTTGATACGGAAGCGATTATTAATTTCTTTTATATCCTCTTTAGTACCTATTGCAAACGGTATCGGTTTATTGGCGATGGTAGAATCTTTATTGATGGCTTTTATTGTTTTTATGTCTGATGTAATAATTTTATCTGCCATAGTACGGAATATTGGAGCAGACACCGCTCCGCCTGTAGTAAGTAGCCCTTGTGGGCCGCCAACGACTACAATACAAGAGTACAATGGGTTATCCGCCGGGAAAAAGCCGACAAAAGAAGACAAGTTTTTTTGGGTAAATCCTTTGTTGTCGAAGCTCATTTTTGCGGTGCCTGTTTTTCCTGCAATTCTATAATGCGGTGTTCTAATGCTTCTGCCGGTACCATTCTCATCTTCTGTAACGCGCAGCATTATTTCTTTTGCCATTGCAGCCGCTTCGGGGCTGCAAATTTTTTCACTCGACGATTGGGGTTTATATTCTCTGATTACTTTCCCATTATCTACTACTTGCTGAATGAGGTACGGTTTTACGCGTGTGCCGGCGTTTGCTACGGCATTATAAAATGTTAATAGTTGTAAAGGGGTAAACTTCACTTCGTAACCGTGCGCTATCCATGCTAAAGACATTGCGCTCCAATTCTTAGGCTTATTGATGAATGGATTTCGCTCCCCTTTTATGCCTACATGGGTAAGTTGCGTAAGTCCGAATTGTTGTAATTTTTTATAGAATTTCTCTTTATTATTTCCATAATATTTATTCAGCCAAGTAGCTATTGCTACATTGGAGGAGATGGCAAATGCCTTTCCCGGAGTAAGGAACGTATATTGTGTATTATGGCCATCATCGGTGAGAAGGTGACCGCCAAAAACAGCGCTGGCATGATTAGTGTTTATGGAATCTTTGGGGGTAATATACCCATCATCAAACAAAGAAAGATAACCTGCCAACTTGAATACGGATCCGGGTTCATTGCTCATGCCCAATGCATAATTAAAAACTTCGCCGTATCCGCCATTTGCCATTCTGCCGAGATTGGCAATGGCTTTTATTGCGCCGGTCTTTACTTCCATTAATATAGCACAGCCAAAATCAGCTTGATACGCAGTAACAGATTGCAGCAAAGTGGACTCCGTGATATCTTGCAGCCCGATATCGATAGTAGTTACAATATCATATCCATCCTTAGGGTTTATTTGTCGTGCGCTTTTCATCGGCACCCATTCACCTCCTGCAATTTTTTGTTTTAATACCTTTCCGTTTACGCCTCTTAATATAGAATCTGCGGCTTCTTCCAAGCCTATGTTTTGTGCATTCTCCCGTTTTATGCCAATAACTCGCTTTGCTAAATAACCATACGGATTGGTGCGCTCTTGATGCATTTCAACTATCAATCCGCCTTTAAATTTCCCCTCTCTGAAAAGCGGCCATTTTTTTATTTCGTTTAATATAATGTAGTTTACTTTTGGCGCAAGCAAAAAATAACGGCGTCTTTCTTTTCTTGCTTTTTTTAATTGTTGGCGATAAGCGGCTTCTGTATTTTGATTGAAATATTTCCACATGTAATACGCCAATGAATCGACATTGCGGTCGAATATCTCTTTAGTCATTGCCTTAGAAGCAAAATCGATGTGCAATTCAAAAAAGGGTACGGAAGTGGCAAGCAGTTTATCATCTGCCGAGTAAATATTTCCTCGTTCACCGCTCACATCAAAGAACCTTGTTGTTGAGCTGTCTGCTTGTTCTTTCCAATTATTTTTTTTGTCGGTTTGAATTAAATATACTTTTCCCAACACCGCTACTCCAAATAGCGAGCATAAAGCCCCTACGAGGTATATTCGGAATAATATGTTGGATTTTATATTCAAGCGTATTAATTGTTGGTTTAGTTAGTTGTTTAATCTAAAGCATCTTTATTTATTTCAATTTTTTTAGGTGGTTCTTGTAACGATTTTAATCCATACGGTTCTACTATTTTTTGCAATTCTGATTGTTTGCTTTTTAGGTTCATTTCTGTTTTCACATTCATATATTCCCAGCGTAGTTCTTTTATTACGTCTTGTTTTTTATTAATACTTCTATTCAGCCGTACAGCAAGGTGTGTATTAAAAATTTCAAGCACGCCAACAAACACGATAGCGACGACAAAGAAGAAATTATGCATCACTTGTGCATAAGAGATAAAATCTTCTACCCCAAAAAGCTGCAAAAAACCTTCTACAATACGCTGTAGTTTTCCTTGCGGTTTGGGCGTAGGTTCATTTTCCGTTTCCACTGTATTTACTTCCGCTTCTATCATCAATTTTTTTGTGCTATTCTCAATTTTGCGCTTCGTGCTCTTGAATTTATTTTCAATTCTGTTGCACTTGCTTCTATCGGTTTTTTGGTGATTACTTTTAGATGATGTTCAAACTTTCCGAAGATGTCTTTTTCCGGTTCGCCATCAAATACGCCATTTTTCATAAAATTTTTTGTCAATCTATCTTCCAAAGAATGATAACTCATTATCACTAAGCGACCATTTGTATCTAAAACTTCTTCGCTTTGTTGTAAAAATTCTTTAATGGCATTCAATTCATCATTTACCTCAATGCGGATGGCTTGAAATACTTGTGCTAAGTATTTTACTTCAATTCCTTTGCTTACTGTTTTGCCTATTTCAACCAAATCTTTTGTGGTTTCAATAGGATGTAAGGTGCGAGCTTCTACAATTTTGTTTGCCAACGTTTTTGCATTAATAACTTCGCCGTAAAAGCCCAAAATATGCTGCAATTGCTCCGCAGAATAATTATTGACTACCTCTTTTGCGCTGATACCTTCTTTGGTGTTCATGCGCATATCCAAAGGAGCATCGAAGCGGGTAGCGAAGCCGCGGGAGGGTTCATCAATTTGGTGCGATGAAATTCCGAAATCGGCTAAGATGCCCTGAACTTTTGTTACTCCGTACAATTTTAAAAAGCGTTTTAAGTATCTGTAATTTGCTTGTATCAGGGTGAATCGGGTGTCATTAGGTATATTTCTCCTCGCATCTTCATCCACATCAAAAGCAAATAATTTTCCTTTTTCGTTTAAGTGTTCCAATATTTTTTTGGAATGTCCGCCGCCGCCAAAAGTTACATCTACATAAATTCCGTCCGGTTTTATTTGCAACCCTTCTATACATTCGTTCAGCATTACCGGAATATGATACATGTAATTTTGTTTACCGTTTTTAAAGAACTATTTATTATCACTTAATTTCGACCAAACATCATCGGCCATATCTGCAAAATTCTCCGGCTCTACAATAGTAGCAGCATACGTTTTACTGTCCCAAATTTCAATTACATCGTGAAATGCCGTTATCACTACTTCATCTGTAATGCCAACATTTTCCATTAATCTTTTGGAAAGTAGGATTCTATCGCTGCTATCTGCTTCTACTTGAGTGGCCAATTGGTAAAATGCTCGTAGGAAATTTCGCTCGTCCGTTCTGAAGTAACTAAACTTGTTCATTTCTTGTGTTACACTATCCCATTGTGTTTTTGGAAAAAGGCGAAGACATTTTCCCATTCCTTTATTCAACACAAAATGCAATCTGCTATTTTCCGGAAGTTGTTGCAAAAGATTGGTTGGCAAACGCAATCGGCCTTTGCTGTCCACTTTTACTTCATAATTTCCGGTTAAGCCTATCATTTATACGTTTGGATATTTAGATAAGCAAAAATAAAATAAAACTCACACAAATTCCCACTTCTTGCCACTTTTTACCATTGACACCAATGTTAACAACTCGAAAAATGTGCATATCTGCATATTTTATGTGCATTGCCTGTGAATTAAAAGTATAAATAGGTGATTAACAAGGCTTAATTATAAACATTGGTTTATGAACGATTTGAGAATTGTAGAAAAGATTGTGTGAATTATATCCCTAAAAACGACTCGTTGAGGGCTGAGAAGCAGTTATTTACAATAGAATATTTTTTATGAATTAAATAAAAAGATTTTAAATTTGTTTTTATGCAACAACATCCAATCATTTTATTAATACAGAAAGTTGAATCCTGCTATTCTAAAGATATTCAGAAATATTTTGCCATTATAAAAAAACAGCGTACTGAAAAATTATACAAGTTACTTGCAAGTGCAAAGAACGAAGAACAATTAGGACGCTCACTTTTATTTAAAAAATTATTCGGGAAAACATACTCTGAAAAAAATGATTATTTATGGCGCAATGAAATTCGCTTGCTAAAAGAAACTATTGAATCATTTCTAATTCAAAAACAGCATGAATATATTTCTAAGCATAACGAAGCCTATAACCAATGGCTGTTGGTGCAGATGTATGATAAAATGAAATACCTACAAGGTGTTACAGAGCAAACTGAAATTTTATCGAAAGAAAAACATGAATATGCTTCCTATCCATTTGCATTGGATGCCCAATTAATTATGGCATTAAATCTACAACACAGCATTCCCGATGTAGCTAAACGCATGGAAGCTTTTCCTCCACATATAGAAGAAAGTATCCGCACTCTGAAAGATTTATTTGCAACATACTGCTCACGGATTAACTTATCTATTGCCTTACACAATTGGCTTTGTTACAACACACAAACTGTAAAGCATATTGAGCCGATTACTGCTTATTTTGAAGAGATGCTTGCAGAAAACAACATGAGCACTTTTTATAATCATTTCAGTAATACTTTCTCTACTGATTTTGATGTACGCATAAGCAATATCAACAAGGCAATTGAGGCAATTGAACCGATTGCACAGAAAAACAAACTGCAACAGGAGAACAATATCATCATACAAATGGCACTCGGCAGAGAGCTTTCTGCAAATGGTCATTTCCCAAAAGCACATGAAATATTTACTAAAATAAAGAAAATCATTGATGAAGATTTTCAGCAACACCGTACTGTCTTTTATGTAAACTATGTAACAAATTTGGTGAAAAATAGAATGTACAAAGAAGCACTTTATGTAATGGTGCATGAGTTTTCTACCGACAATTTATTATATAAAAATATGTTGTTGCAAAATCGTTTGCTATGTTATCTTTATTTGCGTGACACATTACAGTTGGAAAAATTCATCAACTACGATTTGGATACTGCACCGTTTCCGCAAAACTATATGTTAAAAGTTATTAAGTCGGCATATTTCTATTTAATAAAAGAATACGATACAGCAATTTCTATTATCAATAGTTTACTAAACGCAAAATACGCTGCCGATAATATGCAGTATTACCAGCCGGTTTCCAATATCTATAAGAAATTATACACTATTTCTCAAAAAAATAGTTTGCAAAAAAAGTGGTCTGATAAAGACATAAAATCTTTATTGGATGGCATTACTGAATTTGAAAAAACAAGCCCTGTCGAGTTTAAAAAAGTATCGGTTTACCTTTGGTTGAAAGAAGAAATTGAGAATAATTTAGTAGAAAAACACGTACCACGAATACATACAACAAATTGATTATCAAAAACTTTTGTTTATATTTATTTAGAATTCACTCACAAAATCCAAATATTTTAGTTGTCTTCGTTTTTTGTTTGATACAAATTTGTATTACAAAAAATGATACCAATGAAAAATTTCAAATTATTCTTTATCCTCATTATTTATTGCATTTCATTTAGTGCTTGCCAAAAAGAAAACAATGAACATGAAGGTTGGCAGTTTACAAAATTAGTTAATACCTCTTTAGATGCTGATGGCAACATGACAACGTTAGATTTCTATCAGAAAAAAGGAAACGAATGGCGTGTTGTACGCATGGAACCTGATGATTATACGAGCTTCAATTTAAAAGAAATTATTACACCTAAGGATTATCAATTGCCTGTAACGGATAATGTAAATATTTTTATGACGTGTAATGCTAAGTTATTCAATCCGAGTACAAATTTGATACACACGCAAAATAAAATGAAATGGTTGCTTAACGACATACCGTCATTTAATTCAACTTTCTCATTTGCTAGCGGATTTCCCGATATTTCTACTTCCTTTAATGCTATTAATAAATTTTCTGCGGCAACGTATTCTCTAGAAAAAGCCTATAATAATGATGCTCAAACAGATACTTATATTTTCTATGATTTTCCAAATCAGAAATATTTGTATTACGGAAAAAGAAGTACAACTCCATTAATTATACAAAGCAATTTACCGGATATGTGTTCTACCTGCAATCAAATTAATTGGAAAACAATAGATGCCGTTACCAGCACCAACCAAAAAGATTTTTCATATTATTACTTTTTTGATTTTGATGCTAAGAAATTACACATCTTAGAACGTAACGATAAAAATACCGACCATCCATCTTTTTCTTTTGATAAAGGGTTTACGTTAGATTTCAGTTATTCATTTCACAAGGAATATACTTCTCCCGACAAAGATAAACCTTTTGATTTCAGTAAATAATTCTATCAATAAATTCATTCACAATTAAAATAACAGGAAATGAAAACAATTAAAACACTGAAAAGAACAATGCTATTTGCGTTGTTATTTGCTACACTGCTATTTACAGGTTGCAAAAAAGAGAAAACCTTTGACATCAATAAATTAGAAGGCTATTTAATTTTTGGAAAATACCCAGACCATGATTTAATGTTAATAGAATTTTTGCCCGGTAAAAAATTAAATATATATTTTACATCAGGCGGTGCTATTGCTTCTTACAAGATTATTGATGATAAAACTATTGAGATTGATATTGACGATACGCCCAGAATTATCATTGATAATGGTAAAGTCAGTATAACTCCTAGTTTTGACATATCAGAACTTCAGCTTATCAAAAAGCCAAGTACCAACCAATTAGAAGGAAAGACTTTTGCAGGCAAATATTACTATCCCAATGGCAACTTATTGCACCCAAAATTCTTTTATACTTTCCAAACAGGTACACAAAAAGTAGGTGTAGGTTATATCGTAGGTAGTCCTGTGCGTACCAATGATTATGAACTCATAGGCAATATCGCCGCCAGAATCCAACCGGGAGGCGATGACAGAGAAATGGTTGTACTGGTAAACGGCAAATTAGAATCCGTATATTATAATAGTTCTTCAAATAAATATCAATATGGCACATTAGAGCAACAATAATTTATTAAAGAGAGATTCCGCAAATGTAATCTGTCATTCCGAAATATCAGAACGACCAATAGGAGAAATCCAACAAGATAAAAGAGATTCCTCTCTCGCCTGAGGCGAGACGGAATGACGGCTTACTACATTCGTATGACAGTTCTCTTTAAAGTGCAAAACGATAAAAACACCGAACCATGTTTATTAACAACAGAGCAAACGCTATGTGCATTCATCTAAAACCATTGGAAGATTACCTAAAAACAAAAGGTATCGCGGAAATTTATAGAGGGCAAGTTTGGTCAAAAAATTGCAGAGAATGGATTTATTACGATGCGGTATTAGATCCCAAAAGCTTAAAAGCAAAATTTCACTTTGATGATACTATTCTGATTCACGATTATGAAGATATAAAAGTAGGTTCTGAATTAGGATTAATCTGCACCATCTGCAATGATGGAATTATGGGAACACATCCAAAATCACATTATGCTCATCAAAAGAAAGTTATTCATTAAAAAATAAAATTATTAAACACTTAAAAACAAATTTTATGCTAACATTAGAACAATACGCTTCTATTTACCTGACAATGATATCGGCAGCAGGAAACGCACAACAAGAACAAGAAATTTGCTCCTCTCACGGCTACACTTTAGCACAATGGCAAGAAGCCAAAGATTTTTATACAGCTAAAATGATGGATCCGAATGATATGGGCAAAACTGCTATGGCATTTTCCGCTGCAATGATGCAAGGGGCAACACCTGTGCAACCGCAACAACAACAGCAAACGCTCACTCCTTCAGATTTTACAGCAAACAACATTCAAATCTACATTAGCGAATTTGATGTACAAATGGTGGAATTTCTCAACCGACAAACACAGCAGCATATCGTATTGCAACTTGGCTTTGATGCAAAAGATGATTTTGAAAAAAAATACATCAATGGCAGAGTACATATTTCTATCAACGACCAATCGTACAGTATTTACGGAGGCGTAGAAAAAGTAGAACTCAGCAGCACAGCCGTAAAATTCATTTTTGATGAGGAAGGCAAAGCACGTATGCAATGTGGAAGTATTACAGTTTTGTACAACATCAATGGTAAATTGTATAATTACCTGAAAAGAAAAATGCAGTTTATGTACAAGAATATTTTGAGTATAAAAGAAGAAAGTACACCAAAAGAATATGTAGTAAATGGCATTACTTTAAATGATGAATGGGGTACATTTTCTACCGACAGCATGAAAGTAAGTATTCGACCAAACTTGCAAAACATCAAAGAAACAGGCAAATATCCACAAGCTGTTTTTGTAGATTTTATGTCGGCAACCATTGGAAAAGACAATAATGAAATGGCATTATTAAATGAAGTGGAAGCCTGTCTGAAAGATACACTCGAATATGATTTGGCAGCAGTAATGTTGTTTCATGTTACCGATAATGAAAAGCGAAGATTTTTTATTTATACAGGTTTGAGTCAAAAAGATTTTATGACACGTATCAATGAAGCATTTCGTTTATTGCCACAATTACCATTAAATTTTTCCGGTGGCGAAGATGCTGTTTGGGCAAACTATGCCGGTTGTTTGGGCGATTATAATTTATATAAATAGTTGACGGTTGTTTGTTCACAGTGAACAGTGAACAGTGAACTAAAAACTAAAAGTGAGTGTGTCATTTCGAACGAGGAACGAGTGAGAAATCCCGACGAGTTTTGGTAAAGTTATTTTCATATCTAGATACCTCCTAACGTCGGCATGACGACTCGCATTTATAGACAAAATCCGGTGAACCGTCATCGAACAAAAAATAAAAAAAATGGATAAAAAAATAATCAATAAAGATACAGGCGAGCTTTGCTTTGATGATGGTTTTGTTGTTTCTAAGAATACAACATTAGAAGAACTTCTTACACATTTCGGAAAAGATAAAATTACAAAGTCAGAATACAATCGCAATGTGTACATTCTTCAACAACAAAAGCTGGGGAAGTATTACTTAAAATTCTATTTCTACTTTGGCAAACAACATTTAAATAAAATTGAATTTGAAGTAGAAACAAAACCAATAGAACGCATTCCTTGGAGCAGCAACCGAGATGTGGAAACACGCTGGATTGCCCGACAACTAGACGATAAAAGCAATTTCAAATGGGACATGAATAAGGCAGGAAGGCATTATCATTTGCAGTACGATTGGGGTAGTATAGGAGTTTATTACGATTTTAAAAATGGAACATTCAGTAGCGTTTTGGCATACAAATAGTTAAAAAAAAGGTTGCTTTAAGTAATTAATTAAATGATTATCAGCAATATACAACACATAAAATAAAATCAAACATCACAAATCGATAAAATCTCTGTTGCTCTCAATAATAAAATCAAACAACTTTGTTTTATAAAAATAAAACTATGAAAAACACATTGCCGCTCGCTTTCTTATTGCTTTTTTTCACAGCAAGAGCAGAAGATAACAACACCATCAAAACCAACGCCACCTGCACCTTAGGTCAGGAAAGAATTATCAAAGAATTGAAAAAATTAGATGGTGTGTTTGATGTAAAAATAGACAATAAAGGAACGATTACTTTAGATTACAGTTCAGATGGAACACCTTATAACGAACTTGTCAAAAAAGTAACCGAATGTGGATTTACCGCAAACGGCATTGAACCAAAAAATGGCGATAAAGATTTATGCAAATCATCATCTAAAAGTGCCGACCGTCATTTCGACCAACGGGAGAAATCCCAACAAGTTAAAAAAGATTCCTCACTACGTTCGGAATGACAACAGCGAAGTAATCTTGAGATTGTTTGCTTCTCGCTCAATAACGGCAAGAAAAATAAATTATTAACTACAAAAAAATTAAATCATGAACAAAATTATTTTATTAATTACAATGGCACTCTTATTAGCAGTTGCTTGTAATAAAGAAGACAAGAAAGTAAATCCGACTCCCGGCGTAGCCCAATTTTCTTCTGGTGGCGGACATACTATGCTGCTAAAAACAGACGGTACGCTATATGGCACTGGGTGGAACGATCGTGGTTTTCTGGGAATAGGTAGTGCTACCAATCCTAATAAGTGGGTAAAAGTTTTAGATGGTGTAAAATCTGTTACCGCAGGTTACCAAGAAACGTTTATCATTAAAAATGATAATACCGTTTGGGCAACAGGACGTAATTTGTCCGGTAATTTGGGCGATGGCACTAAAGATATGAGAACTTCTTTTGTAAAGGTTGCGGATAACGGCAAAGCCGTTTTTGCATGTCGTTACAACACTTTTATTCTTAAAAATGATAATTCACTTTGGGCAACAGGCAAAAATGAAGATGGAATGTTAGGCATTGGTGCAACACCTGCCGAAACAAGCACTTTTGTAAAAGTAACGGACAATGTAAAATCTGTAGCCGTGGGAACTTGGCATACACTTATTTTGAAAACAAATGGTACTGTATGGGCTGTTGGGTTTAATAATGGTGGACGATTAGGCGATGGCACTTATGTAACTAAAACAGAATTAGTAAAAGTTGCTGATAATATAACAGCAGTTGCGGCAGGATATAGTTATAGTCTGTTACTTAAAAACGATAAAACAGTTTGGGCTTGCGGGTGGAACGATGTAGGGCAATTCGGCATTACCACCTCAGACCTTGGGGTACCAACATTTATCAAAGTAGCAGAAAATGTTAACTATATTGCAGCAGGCGTACATAGTGAATACAGTGTTATCATAAAAACAGACAATACACTCTGGGTTACGGGGTCGAACGGTTACGGACAATTAGCCACAGGAAATACCAATACTCTACTTACTTGGGTAAAAGCAGCAGACAGTGTAAAAGCAATGAGTGCCGGTACCGCTCATCTTACTATCCAAAAAACAGACGGCACACTATGGGCAGCCGGTGCAAATGATGCTTCTCAGTTAGGCACAGATGAAGCTACTGCCCCAAAAACCTCTTTTGTAAAAGTTGTTATTCCTTAATTATTCATCCTGAAATATAAAACAGAGAAAATAAATTAATGCACAAAAAAAATCACAGAAAATGAAAGCAAAACTTCACAAACTCAAAAAATTACTTTCTAATTTATTGAGTAAAAAAACAATCATTATTTTTTACATAACAAGTTTTCTTTTCTTGTCGTGCAATAATAGCAAAAGTAAAAGCACTACGGTAGAAGATGTTATTCAGAAAGCCAAAGAAACAACGGCAGTCGTAGCCAAAGAAGGACGTGGGAATATTAGTTTGCAATGCAGTGGAAAAACTTACGAAATCAACGGCGTATGTGGTGCATTAACCAGTATGGGCAGTGTTTCCATTGTCGTTAAAGACGATAGCACCAAGCTAAAAGTATTTACTATTGATTTCTCAACCGACCAGTTGCCAACCTCTTCCTCTTCTTACAAAATTATAAAAAATGCTGACGATAAAGATGCCCATTACGTATCCATAGGCTACAACGACATGCGACAACCACAAATGATTTGGGAATCGGACAATGCCACCGGAAAATTAGATTTTACAGTAAATGGCGATGAAATAAAATGCTCGTTTTCCAACTTGAAATTACAAGCAAACGAATTTTTCAATAAAGGTGAACTAAATAATCCGGCTATAGTTTCCGGCGAACTAACATTGTATAAAAATTAAAAAAGAGAATCTAAAATGCGAGCCGTCTTTTCGAGCGAGGTACGAGTGAGTTTCGAACGTTCGGAATGACGGTTCTCATTAAAGTGTGAGATTCAATAACGACAAAAAAATTAATAACTTGCTAAAAAACAAAAAGAATGAACAGAATTATTTTATTATTTGCAATGACAATCTTGTTAGCGATTGGCTGCAAAAAAGACAAAGTACAAACAGAGTTACCTGCCAACTACACTAATCAAGGTACTATCACAGTTGCCAAGAAAAACATTTCTATCTGCATTTATGATAACAGCGTAGAAGATGGCGATATTGTTGATTTAATATTTAACGGGAAAGCATTGGTAACAAATTATGAATTGAAAAACGCAGAAAAATGCTTCAATGTTACTTTAGAAAACGGCAATAATTGGATTGGCATTATTGCTAAAAATGAAGGCACAAATCCTCCGGCATCTGTTACCGTCAAAATAAATGATGGTGTAAGTGAACAGTCATTCGACATTGATGGAGAAATAGACCATCCGGGTGGTTACATCATTAAACTATAAGAAGAATTTTTATTCAATAATATCTGTCTTTGGTAGAATGTAAAATAGATTGATAGCTGATATTGAGTATTGCCTGTTTTTACTCATTTTTCATTTTTTGTAAGCGAAGCCTTGCGGCTTCGCTTTTTTATAAAAAAAATCCGAAACAGTTTGTTTCGGATTCTATTCTATCATTCTCAGTGCTGTGGTAGGAGTTTTTGTTCTAACCAAAGAAACGGGGAATAATGTCTTAAATATGGAAATTGTTGGATATTGAGTGCTGCTTTCACTTTTTCATATCGTTGTACTTGCGCCGGCGTTAGCTTTATTTTTCCATTTTTAAAAACCGCAGCTATCATAAAGTTCATCAATTCTGTTGCCGGAATAAAATTGACATCTATTTCCTGCATCAACTTGGAACGCAACAGATTGGTTATTTCGGAATGGGCAAACTCAAATTCATTTTCCATCAAAAAAGCGTTGCATTGACACAGTCGGAAATAAATTTTTTCGTGCGGTTGTATTAAATTATAATCTTGGCTATTCACTAAGGCATGAATGGCTGGCGCATTTTCCATAAAAAGATAACAACTCAAACTGCGTATGGCGCATTCTGTTTTTAATTTTGAATCTCTTGCGGCTTCTTCTTCCAATAAATGTATTAACTCAATCGCTTTAGCAAATTGTTTTTGCTTGCTGCAATTCGTTGCATAATTAAGGAAGATAGTTTTATAATTCAGATACTGTTCTTTGGGGATTATTATTATGGCTTGTTCAAAATATTTATTTCCATTTTTAAAATCTCCGAGTATAGAATAGCGCGTGCCGATAAGATGAAGTGCCTTTGCTTTATAATGCAAGAAGCGCGGATGATAATTAACCAAAATGGTTGCCAGCCGGACGGTTTCTTCGTAAATGTGCAATGAAATATCCGTTGCCGGGCTGTCGATTTTCAGGTAGGCAATGCCGTTAAGTATAATCAATTTAGCTTCTTCATTTACAAATTCATCTGCAATTTTCAATACTTCTTCTACAACAATTTCTTCGAAAAAAGTATTTGTAAGTTGCTTGTGATAATAATTATGCATGCACTTTAAATACCACGATTTTGCCTGCCGTATTTCTGCTTCTTGCTGAGAATTTTGCAAATAATTTTTTGTAATCACTCCCATTAGCCGCTCTTTTTCTTTGAGTGGCAAATGGCTTTTCATCAAATAGTCTGCATATTTATCGTTTATCCTATTTTTGCCGGAAAATGAATATGAAACAGCAGTCGAAATTTCGTTGTACACGTACTCGGCTTCTTTAAATAATTTTAAATCGAGGTACAAATTTATTCTTTCTTCTTGCTGCCATTCTTCATCATTTTTTATTTGCGCTTTCCAACGTTTTTGTATCAGTATGTCTTCAATAAAATCTGCTAAGCGACTTTGATCTGTGCGAAAAATGGCATCGCCTTTGGGTGTCCATTTTTTTTTATACACTCTTAAATATATTTCTTCACGGTTAAATGGTGTTTGTGTTAGCAGATGGATTGCGGTAAATAATGGCAGATACATTTTATTTTGCTGCGCCTTTATTTGGGTTTTAACAAAATCAATATCTGAGCTTGACAATGCGTGAATAAGTTGAACAAGACGTATTTCTTTCATACCATTTGGAAAAATACAATTTAATAGTAAATATTCCAAAGTCCGTTTTGGTGTTATTCACCAAAACATAAACTAAAGATTGTTGGAAAAGAATTCCAACAATGACGAAGTATTTAATATCTTATCGGTAGAAAATAATTCCCGAATACTCAGTCAAAGTGTCCGTTTGCTCAATAGCCGCACTTGCTCCATCAAAAAACAATACAACTCTAATTAATTAACTATCAAGTAATTACAGTTAATTTCAACATACTGCTTGCTGCAAAAACACAATTCTTGTATTGATAGATTTTTGTCCGCAGACTACTTTTACAATAGAGAAAACGTAATTTATTCACACTAAAACAACCTCTATGAAACGTATTCAATCATTAATTTCTATTGCGGTATTGTTGTTATTCACCGCATGCACGCCTACTAATATTGCTCCTACAGGGGGCGGTACAAATAACACAACATCGGGGACAACACCTACAAGAACAACCACAGCCACAATTACCGTAAAAGGAAGCCACATCATAACTTCTTGCGGGGATACCATTGTACTAAAGGGCGTAAACTATGCGGCGTATAGTTGGGGCTGGAACAATAACGAAAATCTATTCCCGGAGATTGCAAAAAGTGGTGCCAATGCCGTGCGCATCGTTTGGTATAAAACCAATTCCGGACCGGCATATAGCAATATGGCTTTATTGGATTCTGCTCTTGCTCGTTGTATTAAAAACAAGATGATTCCGATACTTGAACTGCACGACGAAACGTGCAATAATAATAGTACTTCGATGATAGCAACGGCGAATTGGTACACACAAACAGCCGTAAAAAATATCCTGATAAAATATCAAAAATGGATAATCATCAATCCGTTAAATGAAGCAGGGTATGTACTCTGGAATGGCAACAATGCAACGGCATTAAACACTTTTAAAACTACCTATAAAACCATTATTACCAACTTGCGAAATGCAGGGTTAAACATGCCATTACTATTAGATGCTAGTGATTGTGGGCAACACTTAAATGTATGGAAAACCATAAGCACGGAAATGCAAACATACGATCCAAAGCACAATTTAATTTTCAGTG
>ENA-UOYA01001386-UOYA01001386.1-activated-sludge-metagenome-genome-assembly--contig:-NODE-1386-length-26068-cov-7.789221_pt1 | contig 26068 bp, 17 predicted proteins | sample MGYA00238163_ERZ764804 | MGnify/ENA primary metagenome ERZ764804 (study PRJEB28919, sample SAMN05720223) | activated sludge metagenome | isolation source: Anaerobic digester | place: Hong Kong... | reverse complement strand
GCGGGAGCAGTGCCGGGCGGAACTGCAGAAGCTGGGCATCACCCGCGCGGCCGCCAAGGTGAAGTATCCAACGCCGTCGATCGGCCTGGTTACCAGCGGGTGTCTGCTGCCCGGCGGCACGGCCGAGGTGGTCGTGAAAGGGAAATTCGCCCCGGGGACGAAGTTCCTCTTTGAGAATGACAACATTGAAGTGATCAAGGAAAGCCTGGTAGGAGGCGAGTATCGGGCCACCGTGAAAGCCGCGGCGGGAGTAGGGGCGCAGAGCGCCGCACTCGTGGCCATCACGCCGGTCACCTGCCTCACGGCGCGCGCCGAACGCGCGGTCTCCATCGGCGGTAAGTTCGAGTGGAGCCTGGATTCCGCCAACGGTTGGCACATCGTTGCGCGGAGCCCTTCCGGCAAGGCGTGCCCGGCGCAATCCGAGGGCGATGATTCGTACGACTTGCTCTTCTACCGGAAGGGCGAGGCGAATCCCTTCGAGAAGCGCAAGGCCACTCTCTATTTCGAGCCATACGGCGAGACCAACTATCGCTTCAGCATCAGCGAGGACGATCCGCAAGTAACCGGCGGTGTGGAAAACATGCAGGCGCTGATGCAGAAGTTGTCGGACCCCAATATCAGCGACGCCCAGCGCGAGCAGTTGATGAAGCGCCTGGAACAGATGCAGGAGCAGATGCAGGCGAACATCCAGAAGATGAGCAGTCCGGGCTATGCGCAGCAACAGGAAGCCAGGCGCAAACAGTTCGGCTGCCGGAACATCGAGTTGAGGGTCGCGGGCGGGGCGGCGAAAGGCACCCTGCGATGCGCGGACGCCGTGGGAACGCAGATCGGCGTGACCGGCGCCATCAAATTCCTGGGCCGCTAGGCTGAACAACCGTACACGCGGCACGGCTATGCTGTGACTATGCGAATGCTCACCGCTGCCGCTACTGTTTTGCTGAGCGTGGTTTCCGCCTTCGCGGCCCGCCAGCCGAAAGTCATCGAGAACGTCACGGTGTGGGAAGAGCCGGGCCGGTTCGGCGGATGGCCCGCCAACCACGGCATCTGGAGCTGGGGCGACGAAATTCTGGTCGGTTTCAGCGCCGCTTATTTCAAGGCCGGCGACCTGGACAGGCACCTGGTGGACAGGACCAGGCCGGGAGTGGATGGACTGGGCCGCAGCCTCGACGGCGGCCGCACGTGGAAATTCGAGACCTTCACCTCCGATGTCAAAGGCGAACCGGTGGACCTGACCGAGCCGATGGACTTCACCCATCCGGACTTCGCCATGAAGCTCAAGGCGACGAACACGGATGCGGGTGCGGCCCTGTTCTACTACTCCACCGACCGCGGCCACCGCTGGCACGGCCCGTACAAATTCCCTATGCTCGGTCAACTGGGAATCCCGGCGCGGACCGATTACATAGTCAACGGCAAGCGTGACTGCCTGGTGTTCCTGACGGCTTCGAAATCGAACCGCAGGGAAGGACGGCCTTTCTGTGCGCGCACCACGGACGGCGGCCTCACCTGGAAATTCGTCTCCTATATCGGCCCCGAACCCGCCGGGTTCACCATCATGCCGTCTACCGTGCGGCTGGGGCCGGCGACGCTGGTCACCACGGTCCGCCACAAGGAGAATGAGACCACCAACTGGATCGACGCGTACCTTTCCGAGGACGATGGGGCCAACTGGCGCTTGCTCGGCAAGGCGGCGCCGGACACCGGCCTGAAGAGCGGCAATCCGCCCAGCCTGTTGCGCCTGCGCGATGGACGGCTGGTAGTGATCTACGGCTATCGGTCCAAGCCCTGGGGCATTCGGGCGCGCTTCAGTTCCGACCAAGGGAAGACTTGGGGGCAAGAGTTCCATCTCCGCCCGGATGGGGCGTGGTGGGATCTCGGCTACCCGCGCAGCGTTCAACGCCCCGACGGCAAGATCGTGTCGGTCTACTACTTCATGCGCCAAAAAAACACCGAACGCTACATCGCCGCGACCATCTGGGATCCGGGCAGCGCGAAGTAGGCGCGGCTACAGCCAGTCGAACTTCTTCAGGATCGCAAAGAGAATTGCGGTCGACAGGACAATCACTCCCCCCGCCACGATCAGGCCGAAGGACGAGTCCGCGCCCGGCAGACCCTTGAGATTCATCCCATAGAAACTCGTCACGATCACCGCAGGCAAGGCGACGGTGCCCAGCACGGTCAGGACCTTCATCACGCGGTTAGTGCGGTTCGCCACGCTGGAGAGATAGATGTCGAGCGAACCAGTCAACAGGTCTCTTTGCATCTCGACGGTGTCGAGACTGCGCGAAAGGTGATCGTAAACGTCGCGGAAGAAGGGCCACATATCCTCCGCCACCCACGCGCCTGTGACGCGCTGCAAGTGGGCAGCCACGTCGCGCGTGTTTGCGAGCACCCGCCTCATTTCGATCAGCCCGCGCTTCGCCGAGAAGATCCGTTCCAGAACCTCGGGCCGGGGATCCTCGAGGACCTGGTCTTCGAGCGCGTCAATCGCGTCGTCGAAGCGGTCCAGGATAGGCAGATACGAATCCACCACCCCATCCACGATGCGATACAGCAGTTGGTCCGGGCGCGCATCGGAGGCTGCGTTGCGAACGCGGTCGAGCACCTTCCGCAGCGTGGGGCCGGTGTGTTCCTCCACGGTGATTACGAAGTCGCGTCCGATGATGATGTCCAGGTCGCCGACATCCAGGTCCCCACTCTCGCCACGTTCCACCGGCTTCAATACGGTGAACAGATAATGTTCGTTCTCTTCGGTCTTCGCGCTCTGGTTGCGGTGCCGGCAGTCCTCGACGTGTAACGGGTGCAAGCCGTAACGCTCGGCCAGCCTGTCCAGTTCCGGATCCGCCGGGTCGTGGATTTCGTGCCAGACCATACTCATTAGGAATACCACCGATGGCGAGTACTCGATCGGGTGCGGCGCGCATTCGAGAGTTGACATCCCTTGGCGGGCGTGCTTAAATCTCCAGGAGAAGGTTCAGCTTTGAGCTTCACCGGTTTCAGGCGGGGGTAATTGCAAGATTATCCTTGACTTGAGGCGTGACGCGGTGGTAAGTATAAAGATGTCCGCGTCCGGTGGAAGTGTAGCGGCATTCATCGTGTGTGAATCCCGCAAGCACAAACGCTTGAAAATAGAACGAGATAGTCGAAAGTGATCCTAAATACGGGCGGCTGTAAGGTGGAAGCCAGGGGCTGCAGGAAGGCTGAGGTTGGTCGCCGAGACCCGGAGCAGGACACGAAACGACAAAGCATCTGAGGTTCAGGTTGCAAGAGAAACTCGTCAATTCGATTTCAATTTCCACAAGGAGAAGGAAATGGTAGCTTTTCGCAAAGTATTACCGGTACTCGCGCTGGTGGTCATGATGGCCGCTGTGGCGAGCGCCCAAAATGCAACGTTTCAGTGCGCTGCCAATGCCGGCGTTCCTCCGCTGATTCGCGCTGAGGGTCTGGCCGAGCCAGTTGGCGACCTGACGTTGAACTGCACAGGCGGGAATCCTGAGACGTTGTATTACGTGAACGTCCAGATCTTCCTGAGCACCAATGTCACAAGCAATATTCTGTCGGGTTCAACGACGGAAGCCCTCCTGATGATCGACGATCCGGCTCCGGGTAACCAGTGCCTGGGCTCGCCGCTGAGTCAGGCTGGCACCCCCTGCTCGCCCGCCAACATCTGGCGCGGTGAGACGGTTTCCAGCTCGCCGAACTCTGTGCTGTGGAGAGGCGTTCCGATCGTTCCTCCGGGGACGGGTACGCGCGTCATCCGCATCGCCAATATCCGCGCGAACGCGACGGGCGTGCCCAGTGGCAGCTATGTGCCGGGTACCATCACCGAGTACATTTCAATCACTGGCGCGACCTCGGTCCCGGTGGCCAATCAGCCCCAGACCGTAGCGTTCGTCCAGCAGAGCCTGGCTGTTTCGATCAGCGGTGCGACTGGCAAGCAGTGCACCGCGTCGGATGACGAGGCCTCCATCACGTTCACGGAGAACTTCCCCTCGGCCTTCCGCAAGAAGATCGAGACCTCCTCGAATGTTGCGATCGACCAGAATATCCCTGGCTACAACTACGTCACTGAGAGCATGTTCACCAACTCCACGGTGACCGGCGCGGCTGGCGCGGCGAACCAGGGTACGCGGTTCATCGTGAAGTTCACGAACGTCCAGAACGGCGTCACCGTTTACACCCCGAACTCGGTATTGTCCGGCAGTCTATACGCGGTCCGGGTTTCCGGCGCGAACTCCGATGGTAGCGGCGGGACTCTGGCGACCATGGGCGACGGCACGTTGACGGCTGTCAGCATCAGCGGCGGCGCGGGCATCGCGGTGTATGAAGTTGCCGGAACCGATACCATGAATGGCCTCATCGAGACCCAGTCGTTCACGATTCCGATCTCGTTCTCGTGGCCGACCAATGCGGTCGGCGAGAACAAGCCGGCACTCGGCACCAGCCAGGTGGCGGGCGGCTACGGTCCGATCAGCACCGTAATCACGATGAGTTCCACGGCTCCCGAGCCGCGGTTCAAGGAGAGCTTCACGCAGGGCGACATGCTGACCATCAGCGCTTGCCGCACCATCCTGCTCTTCCCGTTCATCACCAACCAGGCCGGCTTCGACACGGGTATTGTGATTGCGAATACCTCGTCGGATCCGTTGGCTAACAGCACGGGCCGCCAGCAGCAGGGCGCTTGCACCCTGTACTACTACGGCTCGACCACCGGTGGTGGCGCGGCTCCGGCTGCGCAGACCACACAGGTTGTCCCGACTGGCACGCAGCTAGTGTTCACGCTGTCCGGCGGCGGCAATTACGGCGCTCCGGGCGCTCCGGGCTTCCAGGGCTACATGTTCGCCCTCTGCAACTTCCAGTTCGCTCACGGCTATGCGTTCGTGACGAAGATGGGTGCGGTGGACATCGCTCATGGCTACCTGGCGCTGGTGGTGCCTGATCGCACTCGTTTGGCCCAGGCGTTCTCCAACCACGATCGCATCAACGACGGTGAGACGCTCGGCTACTAACCTGAATCGGTAGTAAGTCCGTAAGGGGAGGGGAGAAATCCCCTCCCTTTTTTATTTCCCGTCAAAGGTGTTCCTCCCATTGCTGGAGCGTGCTTTCGTGTTAGAATGATCAGTGTCCGCCCGCACCAAGAGGTCTTCTTGGAAGTGCTGTCCGTTAGCGTCCCACCCATCTAAAAGAGGTGTCCATGAAAATTGAGCGTTCGTTTTTGACTCTGGCCTTTGTTCTGCTTGCCCTGGCATCGGTCCTCCCTGCCGGGACAATCTATCTGCTGCCGACAGGGACAGCCAGCCAGACTGTGACCTCATACAGCCAGGAACCCTTCCTGTCCTTGAGCTCCTTCGACATACCCGCCAACACGGCGTCTGTCTACTTCAACGCGTCGGCAGCCAAGTTGTACGCCGTCGGCAAATCGGCCGAAGGGGCCATCGTGGTGCAAACGCCTGGTTCGGCAACGCCTCTAAGAACCATCAACCTCAGCGTCGGGCCCAGTTCATCCACGATGACGCCCGACGGCCGGTACCTCGCCGTGCTGGCAGCGGTGTTGCGCGTCTATGACACGAACAACGATAGTGAATATGGTCCGGCGACCGGCTTCGGCTTCAATGTGGGTGCCTCGCCCACTATGATTCTTTCGGACCTGAGTAGTTCCCGCATCCTGGTGATGAGTTCGGCGGAAAAGAGCATCAGGGCGGTCGATCTTGCGACGAAGACCGTGTCGAGTTCTCCCCTGGTGTTGGGTGCCGAGCCGCAGACCATGGCAGTGGGACCGAACGGATTGCTGTACGTCAGCGCGCAGAACCGGCTTTACGAGATCGAGCCGCGCACCCTGACGTTGCGCGGCGAGATCGCCTTGAGTGGCACGCCGGGTAGGCTCTCCTTCACGCCGGATGGAACAAAGGCACTGGCTGTCGATACCACGCCGATCAACAGCGGGTACATCCTGTACTGCCTTGACCTGACCAATCGCACTATCTTGGGAGCGTATCCTTACGCCCGGACCATTACTCTGGACCAGGTCGTTGTGACAAGCAACGACCGCGCATATGGCCTGTCTCTTGCATTAGGGAACGTTTACAGGATCGGGTTCAGCCCGCTGGTGGTAGAAAATGCGAATATCAGCGAACTCGGCACCACGGGCAAGATCGTCGCCCTCACGCAATCCAACGAGGCTCCCTTCGCCAAGAATTTGTACTTCATGGACTCGACGAGTCTTTACGTGATCGACCTGATCAACAATCGCCGGACCAACACTTCTGCTCTCTCCAACCCCGCCAGCGAGATTCTGTCCCGCGAGGTGACTACCGGCCAGGTGAGCAGCTTCCTGCTGACGGGGAACAATCAATCGGTCGTGCCCGGGGGCGTTTCGGCTCCTGTAGTGGTGCGCGCAATGAACGGGGACAAGCCGGTATTTGACGCCCCGGTCGAGTTCACTACCGGCACGGCCGGTGCCTCCATCTTGTCCGCCACCAGTAGGACCGACATGGATGGTTACGCAGTGGCGTACGTCAGCGTGCCGAATGAGAACGGGACCGTTGCGGTACATGTCAGAACCACTGCGGGGAACCAGGTCAGCGCGGATTTCACGCTTAACGTGGGGACGTCCGGCGGTGGCGGGACGACGCCTTCGACGGGCGCTGGGGTGAAAGCCGTGTCCGGGGACGGCCAGGTAGTGTTCGAGGTTCGCCAGACCGATTTCCCGTTGCGCGTAAAGGTGACGGACGACAACGGCAATCCCGTGGCTGACGAGCAAGTGACATGGGCGATTACCAACGGCACGGGGTATTTGAGCGACTTCACCTCCACGACCGACCAGTATGGGATCGCGCAATCTTTTTTCATTGGCGGCTCGGTAACTACGGGGCTGTCCTTCGTGCAGTCGACAGTCACGGCCACCGCCAAGCAGGGAAGCGCGTCCTTCGTGGCGACGACGGTGTTGGCGATCAGCAGCGGGGGAGGCACCACCGCCTTGCCAACCCTTACGCTGCAGACTCCGGACCCCGGAGTCGGCAAGATCAGCGGGAAGCTCGGAGCGGTGTTGAAGGGAGCCGTCGCGGTTCGTGCGAGTATCGCCTCCGGGCCGCAGATCGGGTATCCTGTGCCGAATGTGGGGCTCTTCCTGACCTCCGATCAGGATCCCACGACCGGGCCGGTTCCGGCCTGTGTCGGCGGTACCGCTCTCAGTGACAGCAACGGCCTCGCCACCTGCGATGTGATCATCTCGGGCCACCAGGGCACGGCGAATTTCAGCGCCAAAATGGGGGGCGACCGCGGGTGGAGTTTGACGGTCACCGCCGAACCCGGCGATCCCGGTGAGATCAAGCTCATCCAGGGCGACGGGCAGAGCGGCAATCCGGGGACCACACTCCCGCTCGCACTGGTCGGCGAGGTGTCGGACGGTTACGGCAACAAGCTGTCCGGCGCGGAAGTGATTTGGGAGGTGGTCACTCCGAATTCACTCACTCTGATCAACACGGCCTCGACGTCGGATGCCACGGGGCGAGTCTCAACGCGCGTCACGCTGGGCAGCATGGGAGGCAGCTACCAGGTCCGGGTGCGTAGCAAGCTGGGTTCGGCGGTGGCTCTGTTCACAGTGACGGTGAACGTGCAGGTGTCGAGCCTGAACAAGGTCAGCGGCGACAACCAGAACGTGCTCATCTCGACCGCGTTTCCGCAACCGCTCGTAGTGAAGGTGGTGGACGCGCAGAACGCGGGCGTTCAGGGCGTGGCGGTGGCATTCGCCGTCACTTCCGGGACGGCTACGCTGAGCGCGGCGACGGCGACCACCGGCGCTGACGGCACGGCGTCTGTTAATGCGACGGCCGGCGCGACGCCGGGAACCATCCTCGTGAAAGCTTCCATTTCCGGCTTCTCGGTTACTTTCACGCTCACCGCGCGGTTGGCGGGACCCGAGGTGACGGCGGCCGGGATCGTCAACGGGGTCGGCGGGCAGGCGGGTGTAGTGCCCGGAGGCATCGTGAGCATCTACGGCAAGGGCATCGCCCCGAACCTGTCTGGAAGCATCACGGGGGGTAACTTGATCGGTCCTCTGCCTCTAAAATTGGCGGATGTCGAAGTGCTCTTCGGTTCAACGGCCGCGCCGATTTACAACGTGTCGAACATCAACGGCATGGAGTCGGTGACGGTGCAGGCGCCGTTCGAACTGGGCGCGCCCGGCACGGTCAGCGTGACGGTGAAGGTCGCCGGAGCGTCCACTGTGGTTCCGAACGTCCCGACGTTCGCGATCCAGCCTGGTTTGTTCGAAACCTTGAGCGAAACCGGAGTCCGCTACGCGGTGGCGATCGGTGACGACGGCCGCTATCTCGGGCCGGGCCAGGGAGCACGGCCGGGCGAGATCGTGCGGCTCTTTGTGACCGGCGTTGGGCAGACTACTCCCGCGACGGCCACGAACCGCGCGGGTGTGCCGGGCCAAAAAGTGGCGGCCAACCTGATCGTGGGCTTCAATAACGAAGGTGTCCGCGTCGTATCGGCTGAGTACATGGTTGGTGTTGTAGGTGTGTACATCGTGTCGTTCGAGGTGCCATCTTCGGCCACTTCGGGCAGCAAACCGTTGGTGGTGGCGGCCGTCACCCCCGATGGGACCAACCTGATCTACAGCAATCCTTCCACGCTGACGGTCCAGTAGCGATCGCGGGGAGCGCGTACCATGCGGCGCGCGCTCCCCGTTTCTTCAGTCACACCTTCCCCGAAGAAACTTTTCTTTCACATTCAACCGGTTGGCAGCGGCCAGCGAGGTGAGCGTGTGTGCGCCCGGCCTAGCCTGAGGGGGAGGATTTGTTTCATGTCGGCTTTGAATTACCCGATCTATTCGATCACGAAGCTGTACAAGTTCCCCGTCTACATGACGCGGGAGGAATACCAGGCCGCGACCGGCCAGACGCCGCCCGAATGGAACCCCGATCGCGCTCCGAAGTACTGGTTCGACCCCGCGGCGAAGACCTCGGTCAAGATGAGCGTGGTCTACGATTGCGTCATCGCGACCGCCGCCAATGGGGCTCCGCTGGTGGGAGAGGACGGCAAGCCGCTGACCGACCTGTTGGTGCTCTCCCGGAACGAAGCATCGACCGTCAACATCCCGCCCAGCGCTGCCAATGTGCCGGGGGCGGATGTGCCGGCGGTGCCGGTACCGTTGCGCGCGCTGGAGCCCGGCGAGGAGCTGTTCTTTTCTCTCGGCGGCGTGGTCTCTGTCAAGAACACCACGCTTTACTCGCAACTGGACAACGGCTTCACCGTGAAGGACCGCGAGATCCTGATGGCCATTGCGGCAAAGCTCGGCCTGTAAGTCCGAGGCGAAACCCCGCGGATTGTGTGGGGCGGAGGCGGGCGCCCCACACACGCTTCCTACTCTACTCTTCCTCTACCTGACCTTGATACACTGCTTCATGTTCTCGTAGCGGAGGAATAAGATGCCCCTATCCCAGGCAACTCTCACGCGCCGGAGCCTGATCGGCGTGGCGGCGTTCGGCCTCACCAGCGGCACGATTAACGTGCGAGAGAGGCCCTATCGAGCCGCGGCCAACGGGCGCGCCGATGATACGCTCGCGATCCAGCGCGCCATGGACGACGCGCGCAAGCGCGGCGGGGGCATCGTGTTTCTGCCGGCCGGCGAGTACCACATCGCGGGGCATCTCACGGTCCCGGCGGGAGTCACGCTCATGGGCGTCGCGCGCGCTCCGCAGACTTGGAGGCGCGGCGACGGATCGGTCCTGCTGGCCGTGGAAGGCGCTGGTATGAGCGAAGGCGCGCCGTTCATCACGCTGGACGGCAACAACGCCACCATCGAGGGCCTGGCCGTTTTCTATCCCAATCAAGTACTTTCCGAAGAGCCTGTCTCGTACCCCTGGTGCATTGCCAGCGGCAAGCAGGCCGACAACGTGGCCATCGTGAACTGCCTGCTGGTGAATCCGTACCAGGGCGTGGACTTCGCCACAAACTCCGCGCACCGCCATTTCATCAGCGGCCTTTACGGGCAGCCGTTGTTGAAAGGCATATGGGTGGACAAGTGCTACGACATCGGGCGCGTCAAGAACGTGCACCTGTGGCCGTTCTGGACGCAGGACAAGCGCATCGTCGACTTCACCACGGCGCGCGGCACCACGTTCATCTTCCAGCGGACGGACTGGGAAGTGGTCGAGGACATCTTCTGCTGGGGCTACAATACAGGCGCGGAGTTCTCCAGCTCCGAGGCCCCGCGCGAGCATCCCAACCTCAAGGGCATCAACGGCATGAACGGCCAGATGACCAACGTGAACTTCGATAACGTGAACATCGGCATCGACATCAGCGGGACGCAGCCCTACGCGGTCCATATTACGAACCTGAATATCGCCAATGCGGGCGCGGGCGACGACCACATCGGCATTTGGGGCCGCAACAGCGCGCGAAGCGCCGAACTCAGCGTACGCGGCGCGAGTTTCTGGGGCGACATCCGCCAGGCCCTGCGGTGGGAAATCCCGGGCACGGTGACCATGGCGGATTCGCGCATCGTGAACTGGAATTACCGTCTGCCGGCGGTCGAGCTTTTGGCGGGCAACGCCATGATCCACGACTGTTCTTTTGCCAATCCTCGCGAACGCCCCGGCACGGCGGTGCGGATCGGGTCCGAGGTGGACCGGGCGATGGTGTACAACAACCAGTTGAACGGCCACTCGATCGTGAACGAGGGCGGCGGTCGCGCGGCGCTATCGAACAATCAAGCCTAGGAGGCCGATGAGAAGGATCCACTGGATCGTCCTGGTGCCGGTGGCCGCGGCGTGCCTGCGCGCCGAGGTGCCTTATAAGATAGAGCCGGTGTTTCACCGTCCGGCGGGTGTGCGCGTGCGGCTCGAAGGAGTCGTGGGTGAACGGTTGCGCGCGAACCTCGAGAATTGGGAACTGCGCGCGCCGGATGCCAATCCAGCGATGCTCGAAATGTTCGCCGACCGCGACCGCAAGCCCGGGCGGAACCTGCTGCCATGGTCGGGAGAGTTTGTAGGCAAGTACCTCTGTTCGTCCATTCTCAGTTACCGCCTGATCGGCGACCCGCGCCAGCGCGCGCTGATCGAGCGGGTGGCGCGCGAGTTGATGGCCAAACAGGGGGCAGACGGCTATCTGGGGCCTTTCGACGCCGCCAACCGCCTGACGGGCAGGAATTGGGACATCTGGGGCCACTACTGGGCCATGAGGGCGTTGCTGCTCTACCGCGAGGAGTTCGGAGGCGAGGAAGCGCTTCGAGTTGTCCGGCGCGCCGCGGACATGCTGGTGGACAAGTTCCTCGACAAAGGAATCGCGCTCACAAACGACGGCAGTTTCGGGCAGATGAACTACGCCGTCATCCATGCCTTCACCATGCTTTACCGGGTGACCGGAGAGCCGCGCTATCTGGCGATGGCGCGCTGGATCACGCGCCAGTGGGACCGTCCGGGCGCGGGCCTGTACTTGCGCTTCGCGCTCGCGGGGCGGGAGATGTACGAGTTTCCCGGCAACCGTTGGGAGAGCATTCACGATTTTCAGGGGCTGCACGGGATGTATCTCCTTACGGGAGAATCCCAGTTTGGCCAGGCCGCGCGGCACATCTGGGAGAGTATCCTGAAGGGCGACCGGCACAACACCGGGGGCTTCACGTCGGGCGAGAGAACTACCGGCAATCCTTACGACACCGGCGCCATCGAGACTTGCTGCACGATCGCGTGGATGGACTGGTCGATCGACATGCTGAAGTTGGAGGGAGATTCCCTGATTGCCGATGAATTGGAACTGAGCACGCTCAACGGCATGATCGGCGGCCAGCACCCCTCGGGGCGCTGGTGGACCTACGACACGCCGATGGATGGGACCAGAAAGGCCAGCGCGCACTCGATCGTATTCCAGGCGCGTCCCGGCAGCCCCGAACTGAATTGCTGTTCGGTGAATGGGCCGCGCGGGCTTGGGATGATCGGCGAGTGGGCGCTGCTTGCCAGCGCGAAAGGGCTGGTCCTCAACTACTACGGTCCATCGGTGATGCGTGCCCCGACGCCCGACGGCCAGCAGATTACGGTCGAGCAGCAAACCGCGTATCCCAAGGACGGCGAGATCAGGATCCGGCTGCGCCTTGCGCGCCCGGAGCGTTTTGAACTGCGTTTGCGGATTCCAGCATGGTCGGCGCGCACGAAGGTCGGAGTGAATGAGGAAGCGGTGGCGGCGAACGCCGGGACGTACCTCGCTCTCGAACGCGAATGGAAGAACGGCGACACAATCGAGATCGCCTTCGACATGTCGCCGCACTTCTGGGCCGGCGAGCGCGAACAAGATGCGAAGACTTCCGTCTACCGAGGCCCGCTGTTGCTCGCCTTCGACACGCTGCACAACGAGGCCGACATCGACAAGTTGCCGGAAATGGATGCCTCGCAAATGAAGGGCATCGCCGAGCCGTCCGGCCGGCGTTTCGCTCCCTGGGTTTTGCTGAAGTTCACAGGCGCGGATGGGCAGTCGTTCCGTCTTTGCGATTTCGCCACCGCGGGGGCTTACGGGACGCACTACAAAACATGGCTCCCCGTACGCGGCGTGAAGCCGGCGAGTTACGACCGCCGCCGCCCGGTATGGGCCAACCGGCCGCAGTAGAGGAACACGCGGCCGGCGATAAGATATGACCATGACACGCAGGCAATTCGGCGCCATCGCCGCGGCGGCTACGACCGGGATGCGCGCGGCGGAAGACATTTCGACGGAACGGATTTTCGGGCCTGAAATAACAACCGGCCCCTACAAGCATCCGGCCTGCATGACCGAGCTTCAAAACGGCGACCTGTACCTGGTCTATTACGGAGGGGAGGGCGAGTACGCCGTCGAGACCGGAGTGTTCGGTTCGCGCAAGAAGAAGGGCGAACGTGCGTGGAGCGCGCCGAAGCTCATCGCAAGCAATCCATTCTGGTCGGTGGGCAACGGCGTGGTGTGGCAGGCGCCGGACGGCATTGTCTGGCTATTCTTCGTCACGCGTTTCGGTGACACATGGTCGGACTCGCGCATCGCCGCGAAAATCTCCCGGGACGGTGCGCAAACCTGGTCCGACGCATCGATGCTCACCTTCGAGTTGGGCACCATGGTGCGGAACCGTCCGATCACATTGGAAAACGGCGATTACCTGCTGCCGATTTACCACGAAACCGGCCACGACACCGAGATGGTGGGCCAGGAGAGCGCATCGTCGTTCTTGCGATATGACGTGAAGACGAAGCGTTGGAAAGAGACCGGCCGCATCCGCTCAAGCAAGGGGAATATACAGCCGGCGCCCGTGTCGCTCGGCGGTGGCCGCCTGATCGCGTATTGCCGCCGCGCGGGCGGCTACGGCCCGACTATGGACGGCTGGCTAGTGAGGGCCGAATCGCACGATGACGGCTGGACCTGGACCGAAGGGACCGACTCGAAGTTCCCCAACCCGAACGCGGCCGTGGATTTCCTCCGGCTGGCGAACGGCCACCTGCTGCTGGTTTACAACGACAGCATGAGCGATCGCACGCCGCTCACGGTGGCTATCTCGACCGACAACGATAAGAGCTATCCGTATCGCCGCAACATCGCCGATGGGAAGAACGACTACGCCTACCCGATTGCCTTCCAAGCGAGCGACGGCAAGATCCATATCGTCTACACGTCGGACCGCCGCCAGGTGATCCGCCACGCGGTGTTCGAGGAGAGCGCCATCCTGCGATGAGAATCGGTCTGGACGGGACGCCGCTGACTGTGCCGGCCGACGGCACGGCTCGCTACACCTCGGAGTTGAGCCGCGCACTCGCCCGCGAGTTCCCTGACGACGAGATCGTGCTGCTGTCCGACCAGCCGTTTGCGCCGCCGCAGGGTTCTCCAGGGAACCTATGCGTGGGCCGCCCGCCGCGGAATTGGTTGGAGCGGCGCTGGTGGTCGTACGGCCTGGCGCGGGAGATGTCGCGCCGGCGCATCGACGTTTTCCACGGCACGGGTTTCTCGGTCCCTTACTTGCCCATGCGACCGAGCGTGGTGAGTGTTCACGATCTTTCGCCCTGGCGCGATCCTTCATGGCACAGCGCGGCCGGTCGCGTACGCCAGCGTGCGCCGCTCGTTGTGCGACTGGGGCTGGCGACCATGGTGATTACCGATACGGAGGCGATCCGGCGCGAGGTGTGTGAGTACTTTCACTTGCCGTCCGCGCGCGTAGCCGCGGTTCCGCTCGCCGCAGCGGATGTGTTCCGTCCAATCCCGCAGCCGCCGCCCCCAGTGCCGTACTTCCTGTTCGCCGGCGCCATCGAGCCGCGCAAGAACCTTGTCGCGCTTGTCGATGCCTGGCGCAAGGCGGCGCGCGGCGCAGGCGTGGAATTGCTGCTGGCGGGACGGCGCCGCGAGGATGGCCCGCGCTTTCTGGGCGAGCCGGGACTGCGCTTCCTGGGTGAAGTGGATGACGCGGAGTTAGCGCGGCTTTATAATGGCGCCGTGGCTGTCGTATATCCATCCTTGTACGAAGGCTTTGGGTTGCCGGTCGTGGAGGCCATGAGTTGCGGTGCGGCGGTGGTGGCCTCGTGCGATCCCGCGCTCGTGGAGGTTTGCGGGGGCGCGGCGCTACACGTGGAAGCCGCCGACGTGCGCGGATGGGGGAAGGCGATGCGAGCGTTGTCGGAAAAGCCGGGGTTTGCGGACGAATGGCGACAGCGAGCTCTCGCCCGGGCGCGAGACTTCTCCTGGGCCCGCACGGCGCGCTTGACACGGGAGGTCTATGACGAAGCGCGGCGACGGTTCGGGATGTAGGCCCGCAGCGCTGGTTCTTGCGCCGGAGGCTCCCTATCCGGCGGTGGGAGGAGGCGCGCTGCACTCGGCCGCGCTCGTCGAGTATCTGGCGCGGCGTTACGACCTCGACGTCCTGGTGTTTCACCAGCAGGGCGAGCCCGACCCGGTTGCGGCCTTTCCTCGCGGCTTGGTTCGCGAAATCGGCGTTATTGAAATGCCGCGTCACGGACGATCCGTCGCTTCGCGGGCCGGGCGGAATTTGCGCCGTCTTCTGCGTGGGACGCCCCCCCTGAACGATCGTTTCGCGGGCTTCGGCGCCGAGATCGCCGGCTGGCTTGATGGACGGCATTACGGCCTGTGCGTGGTCGAGCACTTCTGGCTCGCGCCTTACCAGCCGATTGTGGCGTCTCACTCGGACAGGACGGTGTTGGACCTACACAACATCGAGAGCCGGCTTTACGAAGCCTACGCGGGAGCGGAGGCATGGCCGGTGAGCGCAATGTGCCGTCGCTTTCAACGGGGTTGCCTGGAACTGGAGCGCAGGTGGCTGCCGAAGTTCTCGTTGCTGCTTACGACGTCGGAGACCGATGCCGCGCGCGTTCGCGGCATCGTAGGCGCCACGCGTGTGGTTGTGTACCCCAATACGATTCCCCACATTCCCGTGCCACAAGCCGCGAAAGAAGATGTTATTATCTTCTCCGGGAATCTTGAATACCGGCCGAACGTATCCGCCGTCCGGTATTTTCGGAATGCGGTTTGGCCGGAACTAAGAAAACGGTGGCCGGGACTGGTTTGGCGGCTGATTGGCAAGAACGCCCAGTTTGTGCGCCGCTACCTGGACGGCGATTCGAGGATTGACCTGCGCGGCCCGGTGGACGACGCCATCGAACCGCTTGCGCAGGCGAAAGTGGCGGTGGTGCCGGTACTGGCGGGCAGCGGAACGCGGGTGAAGATACTGGAGGCGTGGGCCGCCTCCACGGCCGTGGTGTCTACGCGGCTGGGCGCCGAGGGCCTTGGGGGGATGGACGGAAAACACTTGCTGGTTGCGGATTCGGCTGGTGATTTCGTCTCAGCGGTGTCGAGGTTGCTGGATTCGCCGGAGGAGCGCGAGCGCATCGCGAAGAGCGGGCGACGCTTGTACGAAATGGAATACACCTGGGAAGCAGGCTGGGAAAAACTCGGACAGGCCGAGATTTAATCATCGGCGCGGCCGTACTCATTTATACTGGTAGAACTGCATGCTGTTTTCGGTTGATGCTCACGCCATCGGCTGCAAGCTGACGGGGAACGAAGTATATATTCGTAACCTCATGGGTGGCTTTGCGGCCCTGGACCAGGACTCCGAGTTCATCGCTTACCTGGCGGTGAAGGAAGCTTCGGACTGGGTGCCGCCGAGGTTTCAAAAGCACTTTGTAGCAAGAAACCCTTTCGTTCGTTTGGGTTGGGATCTTTCTTGCCAGCTTCGTCGCGATCGCCCTCAGCTCGTGCACGTGCAGTATACGGCGCCGGTGGGATGCCCCGTCCCAGTGATTGTCACCGTCCACGACGTCAGTTTCCTGGAGCATCCGGAGTATTTCCCCTGGCATCGGGCGCTGCAACTGCGCCGGACAGTGGCGCAAACTGTCCGGCAAGCGGCGCGGATCCTGACCGTGAGCGAGTTCTCGCGCAAGGCCATCGCCCGGGCGTTCAACCTGGACCCGGAGAGCATCGTGGTCACGCGGGACGCCGCTGCGGGCTCATTCCGGCCCATCCATCGGCAGACCGCAGAGGTGTGGGTCCGGTCTCGACTGGGTTTGAGCGCCCCCTTCGTTTTGACGGTCGGGGATCTGCAACCGCGCAAGAACCAGGTGGGGCTGGTTGAAGCGTTTGCCGAAGCCATGCGAGCCCGGCCCGAGTTGCCGTACCACTTGGTGCTGGCTGGAAAGGACACCTGGTTCGCGCCGCAGGTCCGCAGGGCGGCGAAGAAGTCAGGCTATGCCGATCGCATTCACTTCACGGGTTTCGTGCAGGATGACGACCTGGTTCATCTCTACAACGCCTGCGACGTTTTCGCCTTCCCGTCGTTCTATGAGGGATTCGGACTGCCCGTGCTCGAAGCCATGGCCTGCGGGCGCGCTGTGATCTGTTCGAATACTTCGGCCTTGCCGGAAGTGGCCGACGCGGCGTGCCTGCTGTTCGATCCGTATTCGCGGCATGAAATCACGCGTGCGCTGCTCGATTTGCTGCTGGATGCCCAACTGAAGGTGCGGATGGAACGGCTTGGGTTGCAGCGGGCCGGCCTGTTCAGTTGGCGCGATGCGGCCCAAAAAACTCTGGAGGTGTATCATGAAGTTGCCGGCCGCAGCCGTTTCGCGGCTACAGGTTCCCGGGCAATTTCGATGACGCACTCATGAGTTTGACGCGCAACTTCCTGTTGCTTCTGACGTTCATGCTCTCCGCGGCCGGCGCACAGACTGTGCCCGCCTTTGACGGGGAAAAGCTGATCTACAACGTCAATTGGCCGAGCGGCTTAAGCCTGGGCGAAGCTTACATGAACGCGAGCCGGACCAGCGGGCAAGATGCCGCGCCTGTTTGGCAGTTCGAGTTCCAGATCGACGCCGCGATTCCCGGATTTGCCGTGACCGACCATTACCGCTCGGTGGCCAGCGCGGACCTTTGCTCGGTCGAATTCGAGAAGAACATGGCGCATGGCAAGCGCAAGGCTCGGGAGAAAACCGTGTTCAATCAGCAGACCGGGATGGCGACGCGCCAAACGATCGGCGGCGGCAAGAGCGAGGTTTCCGCCGGCGTGTGCGGGCGCGACGCGCTGGCGTTCCTCTACTACGTGCGCCGCGAACTGGCGCAGGGCCGTTTGCCGGCGCCCCAGCGGGTGTTGTCCGGCGCCGCGTACCAGATAAGCATGCAGTACGGCGGCACGCAGATGGTGCGGACGGGAGACTCGCAGGTGGAAGCGGACCGTCTCAGTATCTCCGGGAAAGGGCCCGCGTCCGCGTTTTCGTTCGAAGCTCTGTTCGCGCGCGATGCCACGCGCACCCCCGTTTTGATCAAAGTACCTCTCGCCATGGGGATGTTCTCCATGGAACTGGTGCGCTGAGCATGCGCGTAGCGTTCTTCTCTCCGTTGCCGCCTTCCAAGAGCGGGATTGCGGACTACTCGGCGGCTCTGCTCGGACCTTTGCGCAGGGAAGCTCAGGTGGAAGTCTTCCAGGGGGATGGTCGGCCGTTCGACCCGGAGCGCTTCGATATTGCGCTGTATCAGATCGGCAACAATCCATTCCACGGCTTCGCTTACGAGGCCGCCCTGCGACACCCTGGGGTGGTGGTAATGCACGAGGCGAACCTGCACCACCTGATAGCCGATCTCACCATCCGGCGCGGCGATTGGGACGCCTATCTGCGCGAAGCCGAGTATAACGGCGGTGAACGGGCACTCGAGTATGCGCGGCGGGTTCGCGCCCTGGAGGTGGGTCCGGATTACGATGGGCTGCCCATGCTGCGCCGCCTGCTGGAGAGTTCCCGGGCGGTTATCGGGCACAGCCGCTTCGTGGCCGGGGAAGTGCGCAAAGCCGGATTCGAAGGACCGGTTGCGGTGATTCCTCACGGGGCCTGGATTCCAACGGGCGACCGCATGGGATTCCGCCACCGCCTGGGCTTGGACGAGTCGGCGCCTCTGGTGGGAGTGTTCGGCTTCCTGAAGCCGTACAAGCGGATCGCGGAATCCTTGCGCGCGTTCCGGCGGCTGGTGCGGCTGGTTCCGGAAGCGAAGATGATCCTGGTGGGGGAGCCGCACCCGGAGTTTCCGGTCCACGATATGATCCGCGCGCTGGGGCTTACCCCGTACGTGCGCGTGATCGGTTTCGCGCCGATCGAAGATTTCGTGGGTTACATTTCGGCCTGCGATGTGGTGCTCAACCTGCGCTATCCGACCGTGGGTGAAAGCTCGGGCAGCATGCTGCGGGCCATGGGGCTCGGCAAGGCCGTGCTGGTGAGCGACGTAGGCGCGTTCAGCGAGTTTCCCGGCGAGATCTGCCTGAAAGTGCCGGTTGGTCCTGGCGAAGAAGACTACATCTTCGAGTACCTGAACACCCTGGTTTCCCGTCCTGAACTGGCGCGCGCCATGGGACGCCGCGCGCGAGAGTGGGTGGAGCGGGAGTGCGCCTGGGAGAAGGTCGCCGGGCGCTACGCGCGTTTCCTGGAATGCGTCGCAGAAGGCCGCCCGTGGCAGGAAGAGAAGGAAGCCGGGGAACCCGCAACACCTGAGGCGCCGGCCGCGGTGATCGAGCCGGAGAGGCCTGTTGCGCCGGACAGCGAGCCAGCGGCTGGGACGACAGAGGAATACATTCTCGGGTGGGTGCCTCCGGAGTCGCCCGCGCGCGAATACGCGGAGTGGCACCTGGCGCGGTTGAAGAGAACGCTGGAGATCACGCCTCCGGGCACGGCTTCCGACCGGGTGCTGGAGATGGGCGCCTATCTGCAGATTACGCCGGCGCTGAGCGCCAGGTTGGGCTATGGCGAAGTACGCGGCTGTTACTACGGCCAGAGCGGCAAGACGGATCACCGCAAGGCCACATCCATCGATGGCGCCGTATTCGAGTGCGACGTGGATTTGTTCGACGCCGAAAAGGATCCGTTCCCGTACCAGGACGAATACTTCTCCACCGTGCTTTGCTGCGAGTTGATAGAACATCTGGCTGAAGATCCTATGGCCATGATGACGGAGATCAACCGTATCCTCCGTCCTGGAGGGCACCTGGTGCTGACGACGCCGAACTTGGCCGGCTCGCGCGCTATCGCGGCCATCCTACAGGGTTTTCATCCGGGTTTCTTTCCCGCCTACACCCGTCCCTCGTCGGATGAGGCGGCGGAAGCGCGGCACAACCGCGAATACACACCCCGGGAGGTGAAGCAGCTGCTCGAAGATAGCGGCTTCGAGGTGACGCTGCTGGAGACAGGCCCCTTCCGCCAGGCGCCGCGGCCTGAGTTAGGATGGGTGACGCACTTGCTCGAACGGTATCTGCTGGACACGGAGCTGCGCGGCGACGGGATCTATGCGGTGGGCCGCAAGATGGGGCCTGTGCGCGAGCGTTACCCCGCATGGCTTTATAGCGGCGGAGAACAGTGAGCGTCCGATACTCGGCTGCGAATGTGGTGTTGGAGGCGCCTGAGCGCGCCTTGCGGACCACGCTGCGCCTCGAGAACCGTTCCGGCGCGACGTGGGAGCGCGGCAAGGGCTTCGCCGTTGGCTACCAGGTCTTCGATCCCGACTCCCACATTTTTATCGAGGAAGGCGCCTGGCAATCGCTGGATGCCGACGTGGAGCCCGGAGAGTCCGCATCGGTCGATCTGAACATTCACCTGCCGTGCGAGACGGGGCGCTATTACGTTTATGTGAGCCCCGTCGAAGAACCGGGCGGGTGGTACTACGCTCGCGGGGCTCCTTTTCTGCTGATTGAAGCCGAGGTGGAAGGCGGCGTGCCGCGCCTGGTGTCGAACAGGGTTACTACGCTTGCGGCCATGCGGTTTCGCAAGCTGCACGTACAGCTTCGGCGGGCGTTCACAAGCCCGCTGGAGAGCATATGGCGGAATCGCGGCCTGATCCGCTCCATGGTGCGCCGGGACGTGCTGGGGCGCTATCGCGGGTCGTTCGGCGGTGCATTCTGGACGGTGCTGAATCCGCTGCTCCTGATGACGACCTACTACTTCGTCTTCGGCGTGGTGCTCCAGGCGCGGTTCGGCAACGATCCCAGCCGCGCCGGTTTCGTGCTCTACTTCCTGGCCGGAATGCTGCCCTGGCTGGCCTTCAGCGAACCGGCGGGCCGTTCGCCGTACGTGATCCTGGAACATCGCACCTTCGTCAAGAAGCTGCTTTTCCCCATCGAGACACTGCCGGTGGTGCAGGTGATCGCCGGGCTGGTGACCGAAGCGTTCGCCCTCGGCATCTTCATCGCGTTCCTGTTCTTTGCGCGCGGCGCCGTGCCTGCGAGCGTGTTGTGGCTGCCCGTACTGCTGCTGGCGCAGCTCATGTTCACGCTCGGCATTTCGTGGTTCCTGGCGGCGCTTGGCGCCTTCGTGCGAGACCTGGGACAGATCATGGGCTTCCTCCTCACGCTTTGGTTTTTCCTCACGCCGATTTGCTACCCGGAGGCCTCGCTCATGCCGTCCGGGGCGATCAAGATCCTGTCCAAGAACCCACTGTTCGTGCTGGTGCGGGGGTACCGGGACATTTTCCTTGAAGGCCACGCGCCGGCGTGGGGCTCCGTCTGGAAGTTGTACCTGGTCTCGGCTCTGGTGTTCTGGCTGGGGTACGCCTGGTTTCACAAACTGCGCAAGACGTTCGCGGACATAATCTGATCCGGGAGCGCCGTCGCATCCGGCTTTCGGGCTTCAGCCGCGTCGGGTCAGTACGTTCCGAATTCCCACGCTGCCTCCATGGCCGCCTCGATGTTTTGAGGTGGGATGTCGGCCATGATGTTGTGGATCGGTGCCCAGACGAAACCGCCGCCTTTCATGAAGATGTCCATGCGGCGCTTCACGTCCTCGCGCACTTCGGCGGGCGTGCCGAGCGGCAGGGTTTTCTGCGTGTCGCAGCCGCCGCCCCAGAAAGTAATGTCCGCGCCGAATTCGCGCTTCAGGCGCTCCGGCTCCATGTGGCGCGCGCCGGTCTGCACGGGGTTCAGGATCTCGACTCCGGCTTCGATGAGATCTGGGATTAACTGGTATACGCCCCCGCAGCAATGCAGAAAGATGTGCGCTCCGCTTTGTTGCTTCGCGAATTCGTAGATGCGCTTGTGACGCGGGAAGAACAGCTCGCGATACGTGGCGCGGGACATCTGCGGGCCGCTCTGCATGCCCAGGTCGTCGCCCACCACAAGAACGTCCACCGCTCCGCGCAGCTTGGGCAGGATGCGCGAGAGGTTTGCGATGTGAAGCTCGGTGAGGCGGTCCAGGAACTTGCCGAGCCGTTGCTTCTCGGCGCCCATGTAACAGTACACATTCTCCATGCCGAAAAGGAACTGGCTCCACTCGAACAGGTTGCAGCCCATGGCGATGGACACCGAGTACGGGCTCGCGTCGTGGTAGGCGTGTAATACGCGCGAGATTTCATCCAGACGTTCGTCCGTCACCGGTTCGTCGAACGGCGCGGTAGGCAGCGCCGCCCATGTGACCTTGGCCATCTTGTCCGCGAGCGGCTCGTAGTTATCCAGCCCGTCCTCGCCGGAGAGCGGCCAGTAGCACTGGTCCAAGTAGAATGCGCCCGGCGGCAACTTGCCGATCAGGTCGCCTGCGGCGTCCTTGTAGTAAATGCCCCCGTCCTTGAACTCGGGCTTGAACCAGGCGGGCGCCACGGCGGGCGAACCATCCGGCAAGGTCCAGGGCTGCACCTTGTCGGGAGACGCGAAAGCGCGGCCGCCATCGACGGCGTCCACGTGGTAGCGGTCCAGGTACCAGCCATCGGGCTGCGCGAGTTGCTGGATCAGGTCGTAGAGAAAAGTGGGCGGCCCGTCAATGCCGAGGTGTTTCTTCAGCCGGTTGTAAGCGACGGCCATGATGCCCGTCGACCGCATGGAGCCCTGGTCTATGGGCACATGATCGGCTTCCTTGTGGGCGACCGCGGCCAGCACACGTTCTCTGCCTGTCATCTTTCGTTGTTCCGCCTTCCCATCTAGCCATATCATGTTGTGATCATGTGCCGCAAACTTCTGTTTCTCGCGCTGGCGATTTCACTTGGGACGGCTCTGGCCGAACGCAATGTCCGCGAGTTCGGAGCCAAGGGCGATGGCCTGACCGACGATACGAAACCCATCCAGGCGGCCCTGAATGCCGCAGCCGGCAAGGGCGAAGTGGTGAAGCTGCCCGAGGGCGTCTACGCCCTGCGAGGCGTGCTGGCGATCCCTGAAGGCGTCGCGCTTGAAGGCGCCTGGCGCGGGCCGCACACGTCGCAGTTCGATAAGGGCACGACGCTATTTGCTTTTGCCGGCCGCGACAACGCGGCAGGCGCACCGTTCATCAGCCTGAAGACCGGCAGCACCATCAAGGGCGTCACCATCTTCTATCCCGAGCAGAAAGTCGGCGACATACACCCGTATCCGTGGACCATCCAGGGCCAGGGGCAGCACTATAACGTGATCGACGTGACCATCGCCAACGCTTACGACGGAGTCGACTGCGGCACGTTCCACAACGAGGGCCACCACCTGCGCAACGTGCTGCTGTGCGCCGTGCATCGCGGCGTGCTCATCGACCGCTGCTCGGACATCGGCCGCATCGAGAATGTGCACATACACAACGTCTACTGGTGGCGCGTCAGCCCGCCTTACCGCTTGACCGGCGACCAGGTGAAAGCGCTGGAGGCTTACACGAAGGAGAACCTGACCGGCTTCACCATCGGCCGCACGGACTGGGAGTACATTTCGAACTCGTTTGTCATCTGGGCGAAGATCGGATTCCATTTCCGTCGCGTGGCGGAAAACGCCGGCAACGTGCTGGTAACGCAGAGCGGCTCGGACCTCGGCCCGGTGGCAGTCAAAATCAACGAACTGCAGAGCCACGCCGGAGTGGCGTTCGAGAACTGCCAGTTCATGTCCGGTTTCGAAATCGGCCCGTTGAACAAGGGGCCGGTGAAGCTCGCGAACTGCGGATTCTGGGGACGCGCGGGCGCGGGCTCGCAGATGGTGCTGGATGGCGCCGGCACGGTGACACTCACGGCGACGCACTTCCATCAGTGGGACCAGCGCGGGGAGGGGAAGCCTTGCATCGAAGCGCGCGGCGGCTCGCTGATCCTGCAGGGCTGCGATTTCATGGGGGTCGGAACCACATCGCCGCACGTCCGCTTGGGTAAAGGCGTGAAATCGGCTGCGCTCATCGGCAACCGTTTCCAGGGCGGCGCGATCCGTATCGTGAACGAGTCCGCAGGGGACGTGCAGATGGTTGGCAACCTGAAGCAGTAGCGGGGCATCATCGATATACTCGAAGGCATGATGCGTTGGACTCTGTTGTTTGCCGCAGCGGGCGTTTTCGCGGCGGCGCCGGGCGCGCTCTATGAGCAGTCCGGCTTTGAAGCCGATGCGAATGGGATGGCGCCCGGTTGGCGCGTGTGGTCGCCGCGCGCGGGCACTGCACCTCGCGCTTATGTGGATGCGTCGCGCGGCCGTGAGCGGTTGGGATCGCTGGCCTTGTCGGGCAGCAGCAACCTGGCCGTCTGCGGGGGATGGGAGCGCGAGGTGCAAGGCGTTGCACCGCGCGAATGGTACCGGCTGACGGCGCACTACCGCGTGGAAGGGCCCGTCTACGAGCGCTCGCAGGTGGTGGCGCGACTGGACTGGCGCAATGCGAAGGGCGAGCGCGTTGGGCAACCGGACTACGCGCCGGGGGGCGAGCGCGTGGGCGAGTGGAAGCGCGTGACGCTGGATGCGCCGGCTCCCGAGGGAGCCGTGAGCGCGCGGGTCCAACTGCTGCTGCTCTACGCGCCGCAGGCCACCGTGTGGTGGGACGATATCGCAGTCGAGAGGATCGCCGCGCCCGCCCCACGCCGCGTCACCATCGCCGCAGTGAACTTCCGTCCGGCATCGGGCGGGACGCCGGAGTCGAACGTGAGTGGATTCATCGATGCGATCGGCAGGTCAGTGCCCGCGGGGACGGACGTGATTCTGCTCTCCGAGATCATCACGTCCACCGCCACGGGGCGGCCGTACGAAGAAGCGGCAGAACCCGTGCCGGGGCCGACCACAGCGCGCCTGGGCGAGGTGGCCCGCGCGAGGAAGGCGTACATTGTGGCGGGCTTGGTGGAACGCGAGGGCGCGGCTGTCTACAATGCGTCGGTGCTGATCGACCGCGCCGGACGCCTGGTGGGCAAGTACCGCAAAGTATATCTGCCGCGTGAGGAGATGGAAGGCGGGCTGACGCCGGGCGGCGACTATCCGGTGTTCCGCACCGATTTCGGCACGGTCGGCATGATGATCTGCTGGGACCTGCAGTTCGCGGACCCCGCGCGCGCCCTGGCGTTGGCGGGCGCCGAGGTGATCCTGATGCCGATTGCGGGAGGCAGCACGGTGCTCGACAAAGCGCGCGCCATCGAGAACCGCGTTTTCGTGGCGAGCGCGGGATACAGCTTCCCGACGCGTATCGTGGACCCCGACGGCGAGATCATCGCCGAAGCGAAAGAACGCGGGACAGCGGCGGTGGCAACGATCGATCTGGCGCGGCGCTACACGAACCCGTGGCTGGGGAACATGCACGACCGTTTCAGGAAGGAAGTGCGCCTGGATATTCCCACCGAGCCACGCTGAGGAACCGGCCCCTCATGTTGTAGAATGAGAGGGACGGGCCACCCTAGCTCAGTTGGTAGAGCGGCTGATTCGTAATCAGCAGGTCGCCGGTTCAATCCCGGCGGGTGGCTCCATTCTTTTTCAATCGCTTCCCTTTCAGTTCGCCTTCGCCACGATCGTCTTGCCACCTTCCCTCCAATGGCATAAGAATAGGTGCGTATGAGTGTCCGTGCGGCGTGGTCCGGACACTTTTTGCTGTCTGTGCTCCTGTGACGACGGAGCATTCCATCGGGATCGACACGCCGGTTACCTGTCGCACATAACCGCCGGTTAACACCGGTTGTTTGGAGGGTGATGCCACCATGAACAGGGTCGGGCGGTTGTGCAAGGCCGCCATCGTGTACGCGTTTGTGGCGGTGACCACATTAGTGGGTTTTGGTTCGCTGATCATATTTGGGCGATTCCTGTCTGAGCCGAATCCTAACGTCATCGGGCTTGGCTTGAACCCCGCCGCGGGACTCGCCTGGGACGCCCTGTTGTGCCTGATCTTCTTCGTTCAGCACAGCGGCATGGTGCGCCGGTCGTTCCGCCGGTGGTCGGAACGCTGGATACCACCGTATTTGTTCGGAGCCGTGTATACGTTCGCCTCGGCCAGTGTCCTCGTGTTGCTGTGCGTACTCTGGCAGCCCACCGGCTCGCCTCCACGGGTAGTGGAGGGGGTGTTTCGCGAGGTCCTTCGCGTCGTGTCCCTGTTCGCGATCCTGGCCTTTGTGTGGGCGATCATGTCGTTGGGCGGTTTTGACGTGTTTGGAACAGGGCCGATCCTGGCACGATTCCGTCAGCGCGACATGGTTTCGCCTCAGCTTGCGGTGAAAGGACCGTACCGGTGGGTGCGCCATCCGTTTTATTTCCTGGTGATCGTTCTGCTCTGGGCCTCGCCTGTGGTCTCGACGGACCGCCTGCTTATGAATGTCTTGTTCACGATCTGGATCATTCTCGGCGCAAGGTGGGAAGAGCGCGATCTGATCGCTACGTTTGGCGACGCCTATCGCCGCCATCAGAGAG
>ENA-UOYA01001383-UOYA01001383.1-activated-sludge-metagenome-genome-assembly--contig:-NODE-1383-length-26140-cov-7.436879_pt1 | contig 26140 bp, 23 predicted proteins | sample MGYA00238163_ERZ764804 | MGnify/ENA primary metagenome ERZ764804 (study PRJEB28919, sample SAMN05720223) | activated sludge metagenome | isolation source: Anaerobic digester | place: Hong Kong... | reverse complement strand
ACCTATGACCCTCTGCTTGTAAGGCAGATGCTCTCCCAGCTGAGCTATGCTCCCAAATCGTCGCCCTCAAGCGACTAGTTAATTATACAACAATACTTCTATTTTGTCAAGTACTTTTTTAATTTTTTATCTGTTTTTTAATTTAAGTATCTCTTCATTTGTAAATGCGTACTTTTTATTACAGAAATGACAACAAACTTCAATCTTTTCTTCTTCCTCAGCCATAGCAGTAAGCTCTTCCCTTCCAAGACTAATAAGAGCTCTCTCCACTCTTTTTTTACTGCAATCACATTTATATGCAGCTTCTGTTTCGTCAAGAACCTCAGGAGCAAGTCCTTCAAGAACTTTTATTGCTATATCCTTTTCAGACAATCCGGAAGTCAGCATCTCCGTAACTGACGGTAGCTTGTTTATATTATCTTCAAGTATATCAATACATTTTTCATCAGCAAAAGGCAGCAGCTGAATAAGGTATCCTCCTGCAGCTTTAACCGTAAGATCAGGATTTACCAGAACACCAAGTCCGCATACAGTAGGTATCTGTTCGCTTAATGCAAAATAGCTTGCAATATCTTCGGCAATTTCACCGGATACAATAGGAACCTGGCCTGTGTAAGGCTCTTTCAGTCCCAAATCCTTGACAACCGATAGTGTTCCGTTTTTTCCAACCGCTCCAGCCACATCCAGCTTTCCGTACTGATTCAATGGAATTTCAACAACAGGATTGCTTACATAAGATTTAACGTTTCCATTGCTGTCTGCAACAGCAATCAATACGCCCGTTTGTCCGTCACCGTTCAATCTAAGCGTTACGCTTTCATCATCACCCTTTAATCCGTTTCCTATAAGTGACGCTGCGATAGAAAGCCTTCCAAGAGCAGCGGTTACAACTGCCGACGTTTTGTGAATCTGTTCAATTCTTGATACAATTTCAGTCGCATCAATTGCAGTCGCAACTACAGAAGCATCTGCCGATATTGTTCTTACTATTTTTGACATAATATGCTTATCTTACCTTTCGTGCTACAAAAACTATTTTTTCACTGTCTGATTTACATTCTTCAAATGTATCATAATTATAATGTGCTAAAACATTAAATCCTGCTTCATATAATATATTATCCAAAGCACAAGCTTCAAAAGCTATTTCAGAAAATTCTTCTTCATATCGTTTGTACAAACCATTACCCTGCTTTTCAAAAAAATCCAAGGTAATATCAACTCTGTTATCATTACCAACGTTATTGTACGTATTCTGCCATATACAATACACTAAATCCGTTTCATATATATAAGTATTGTTGCCAAGTATATTTTTATGCTTGTACGGAGTATTTACATCAAAAATGAAAAGTCCGTCCTGTTCGCAAAAAAGAGCTGCTCTCTGAATTGTTTTTTTAACCGAGTTAACATCCGGCAAATGATTAAGACTGTCAAGCGCACATATTATTACATCAACAGTCCCGAACAAGTCAAGCTCAGTCATATCCTGACAAATATATTGAATATCAAGTCCGCTTTCAAGCTTTTTGTCCATAGCGGCATTCAGCATTTCAACAGAGCCGTCAACGCCTATAACATCATATCCCCGCCTGCTCATTTCTTCGGAAAGGCTACCGGTTCCGCAGGCAAGGTCAAGCAAGATATTCTTTACTCCGCCATGTATTCCAATAAGATGGTCAAAATAATCTGCTCTTTCCTTATATGAAATATTTTGTGTCAATATATCATAATACTTTGAAAATATACCATAACCATTCATTTTGATTCTTTTTCTTTCATTCGCTTAAATACAAGTTCATAGCCATCACTGCCATAATTAAGCGTCCTGTTTACACGGCTTATTGTAGCAGTGCTTGCTCCTGTTTTTGAAACTATATCACTATAAACATAATGTTCAGTCAGCATTTTTGCAACCTGCATACGCTGTGAAAGAGCCTTAAGCTCCAGTACCGTACATAAATCTTCAAAAAATGCATAGCATTCTTCTGTTGTTTCAAGACAAAGAATTGCATTAAATAAATCATCAAGATGTTCATTTTTTAATTTACTGTTCATTGCATATTCCCCTTTCAAACGGTATTTACGTTATTTTAACACATTAGCTTATAAAAGTAAAGACGTTTTTATAATTTAAAAGTCAATTTCATATGCAAAATTATACATCAAACATATAAAAGCATGGTATCATCATAAACAAATGATACCATGCTTTTTAATTATATGCAATATATATTCTTTCAAAAAATCAATATGTCAGTTTTAGAACATTTATGCTGCGAAAAGCTGAACCCAGCTATTTGTTGCAGAATCATATCCTATGCCTATTTTTGTGAACTTTGAAGATAATATATTTGCCCTATGTCCTGACGAATTCATCCAATCGTCCATTACCTGTTGTGCAGAAGTCTGACCCTTTGCAATATTTTCTCCTACTGCCGAATAAGAATAATCATATTCATCAAATATTGTAAAACAACTTGTTCCGTTAGGACGTGTATGGCTAAAATATGTACTAACTTCATCTGCTCTTACATCAGACATTTTGCAAATAGTTACATCAAGGGTAAGCTTATTCAAACCATTTGCTGTCCTTTGTTCATTAACAAGATTAAGCACCTGCGTTATGGCATCACTTGCGGAAGCCTTTGCTGCTGTTGTTGCTGCTGTCGTTTGTTTTGTAGTTGCAGCAGTAGTCGTTTTTCTTGTTGTTTCCTCAGTCTGCTTAGGTACAGTTGTTACAGCTTTATCAGTAATTGTTGTTTCTGAAGCTGATTTTTCGGTAACAGTAACATTTATAAGCTTATAAATACTCTTGTCCTTCGTAAAGTAAACTTTAACTTGAGCTGTTCCTGACTTTATTCCCTTAATTGTAAGCTTAATTTTGTTCTTATTCCATTTTCCAAAAGAAACAGTTGCTACCGATGTATCAGAAGAATACGCCTTAATACTCTTTGAGTTCTTAACCGAAACTGAAACTGTCTTTGAAGCACCTTCGGTAACAGTTATGTTTTTTGCACTGCATGTCATTGAGTACGGCTGAACAGTAATTTTACATGTTCGTTTATTTCCATTGCAGTCTGTAATAGTTACAGTACATGTGCCGGAATCTACAGCCGTTATTTTTCCATCTTCAGATACTTTTGCTACATTAGTATTAGATGATTTACAAGATGAATTATCACAGTCATATGAGACAGGCAGTGTATATGCATAACCCTCAGTCATATTAATTCTGCATGAAGTTGCAGTAGCTGCAGAAACAAAATCTCCCGCAAACATTGCAATTAAAATAAGTGCTATAATAGCTGAAATTGTCTTTTTAAATATGTTATTTTTCATAATTAAACCTCCATTCAAACCCTTGGTTTTATTTATTATAACAACAGCCGCCTATTGTGTCAATCTTAAATATTTACCTTGTATAAATAATGAATTACAGCGTTCACATATTTGGAAAACGATTGACTTTTTTTAATTAATAAGGTATAATTATTTAGTATGTATAATTCTGTTCTAAAAGAATATCATATTTTTATAATATTTTTTAGGACGGTTGTTATGGATATAAAAAGAAATTCAGTTAATAATGATAATGAAAAAGAAGAAAATAATTCTAATTCAACTGAAGAACAGCTTGACAAACAGGAACTTATTGAAAAAAACGGTGAAACCGTTGTGCAAAATGCAAAGCACCTTATCCACTGCCTGACAATAATCGGTCAGATTGAGGGACATTATATTCTCCCTCCACAGAACAAAACCACAAAATATGAACATATTATGCCTGCTCTTGTTGCAATAGAACAGGATCGTTCAATTGAAGGACTTGTTATTATATTGAATACTGTCGGCGGCGATGTTGAAGCTGGTCTTGCCATTGCAGAACTTATTGCAAGCATGAAAACTCCGACAGTTTCCATAGTTGTCGGAGGAGGTCATTCAATAGGGGTTCCCCTTTCGGTAGCTGCAAAGCATTCATTTATTGTTCCGTCAGCAACCATGACAATTCACCCCGTCAGAATGAATGGAACTGTTTTAGGAGTTCCGCAGACTTTATCCTATTTTGATAAAATGCAGGAACGCATTACCGGATTTGTCACACGAAACAGCAAAATATCTGCCGAACGTTTTAAAGAGCTTATGATGAATACAGGCGAGCTTGTTATGGATGTAGGTACTGTAATTGACGGTGAAACAGCTGTTAAAGAAGGACTTATCGACAGCCTAGGCGGCTTATCAGATGCAATTGAAAAGCTTTATCAGCTTATTGAAACCGGTGAAAACCGTTATGCAGATGATACTGTTTCTCATAACAAAAGTGAGGTTAACTGAATGGTATTGCATACTATCGTAAATGAATATGATATATTACAAGCTCAGGAAAGGGAAATGAACTTTGTCAATTCTGTTCTGCAAACCGATAATATTGCAGAACAGTCTTTTTCCACTGATCTAAATAATTATTTGCGGAGGACACAGCTATGTCAATTTTAGAAGCAATATTACAAGGACTTTTACAAGGCTTTACGGAATTTCTTCCGGTTTCAAGCAGCGGTCATTTATCACTTTTTCAGCATTTCTTTGGTTTGGACAACGATTCTTCAGTAGCAGTTGCAATAGTATTGCACCTTGGTTCACTGGTTGCGGTATTTATAGCGTTCTGGGATAAAATCTGGGTACTTATACTTGAATTTTTCAGCATGCTTAAAGATATTTTTACAGGAAAATTCAAATGGAAAACAATGAATGGCAACAGGCGTATGATTATTATGATTATTATTTCCATACTTCCGCTTTTTGCTTTTTACATATTTAAAGATTTTTTTGAAGGTATAGCTTCCGATTCTGATATCACAGTTGAAGGCATAGCTTTTCTTTATACCTCTGCCCTGCTTTTCATAAGCACTAAATGCAAGCCAGGAAATAAAGCCACCGGAACAATGCTTACAAAGGATGCTGTTTTTGTGGGAATATATCAGGGAGTTGCCCTTATACCGGGAGTTTCACGTTCAGGATCAACAATATCAGCTGGGCTTCTTGCAGGACTTAAACGTGAAGATGCCGTTGAATACAGCTTTATTTTGGGAATTCCAGTAATACTTGCGGGTGCAGTTGTCGAGCTCTCAGATTTTAGCAAGAGCCAGCTTGATACTAATGTTATTCTTCCCCTAATTGCAGGCTTTGCTGCTGCCGCAATATCAGGGTATATTGCTATACGATTAATAAAAATGCTTGTTATTAAGGATAAATTCAGAATATTTGCTTTTTATACACTTATTCTTGGTATAGTAGTTCTCGGACTGGGGATTTATGAGCGTATATCTGGAAACAGATTATTCTTAGGAAATGCTTTAATATTTTTCAGATAATAGCTTAACGGGAGGAAGTAAAATTGTCACAGGGAAAAAGAACAACTTCAAAGGCTTCACCTTCAAAAAGCAATAGCGGCGATAAAGTGCTTTGGTCATCAGTACTTTTTGCCTTTGGTATTCTTATACTTGCTTTTACACTCGTAAAAGGAGAATCCCTATGGTATTCCATACATAACATCCTTCTTGGCCTTTTCGGAGTTTCAGTTTTTCTTGTGCCTCCGATACTTATATATGTATCAGTTATAATTGCTCTTGATAAAACACAGAAAAATGTTCAGGGCAGAGTTATACAAGGCCTTATTCTTATTTTTCTTGTATCTGCAATGGTACAGATTTTATTTGTTGGAAAGCTTAACGGAAAAGATATTGCCTATGAAATTATCCCATCACTTTATGCAGAAGGAAAAATTCTTCACGGGGGAGGAATATTCAGCATTCTGCTTGCAGGCCCTCTTTTAAAGCTTTTCCACAGAACAGGTGCTTCAATTATTATAATACTTCTGGCTTTTGTATTTTTTATGCTTATAGCAAATAAAACCATTATTGATATTTTCGGATGGTTTAAGAATGCCGCTTCCGCTGCTAAGGAAGCTCGAGGCGAATATGTTGAATCTGATGGATTTGTTCCGTCACCAGGAGCTAAGCGAGCTGAAAAAGAAGCCTTGAAAAAGCCTGTTCCAAATGCGGATATCCCAGAAAAAGCTGTTAAGGAAAAGCAAAAGAAATTTAATGTTGATATTCCTATACCTGCCGCAAAAAATAAAGATACTTCGGAAAGTACAGAATTTAAACCCGCAACCACTCAAGAATTCCCAAATCGTTCTGTCACCTCTGATGCCGCAGCTCAGGAAGCACAGGAACCACCTAAATCGCCAGTCTCAGAGCTTGATGATATTATTAAAAAGGCTGCCGCAAAACAGGAACAAAAAAAATCAGCTTTAACCGGCAGAAATGATGAAAAGCATACAAAAGCTTCAACACTTGCTTCAAATAAAATTTCAGACGAAGAGGAATTTGATCTGCCGGAAGCTCCTACTGCTGCAGATATTCAGCATGAAATAGCAAAGCATAAGATTGACGTTTCAACATACAGAATCCCTCCAATTAATTTGCTTAAGGAATCAAATAATTCAGCTAATGCTGAAAATGCTGAAGCTGAAATGAAAAATAACGCTGACATTCTTGTTGATACGCTTAACAGCTTCGGCGTTCAGACAAGAATTGTTGATATTCACAGAGGTCCTACTGTTACAAGATATGAGCTGCAGCCCAGCGCAGGAGTTAAAATTTCCAAAATCACGGGACTATCTGACGATATTGCACTCAATCTTGCTGCTGCAGGAGTAAGAATTGAAGCCCCTATTCCAGGAAAAGCTGCTGTTGGAGTTGAAGTTCCTAACAAGGTTAAGGATATTGTTTCTATAAGAGAAATGATTGAAAGCCGTGAATTTGCAGAAAATAAAAGCAAGCTTTCATTTGTCGTAGGTAAAAATATTGACGGTGATGTAATTATCGGTGATATTGCAAAAATGCCTCACGTTATTATTGCCGGAACAACCGGTTCAGGTAAATCTGTCTGCACAAACAGTATTATAATGAGTATTTTGTATAATGCTTCTCCAGACGAAGTTAGGCTTGTTCTTATTGACCCCAAAATGGTTGAATTCAAAATTTACGATGGCATACCCCATCTTCTTATCCCTGTAGTTACCGATCCAAGAAAAGCAGCAGGCGCACTTTCGTGGGCTGTGCAGGAAATGCTTAAACGCTATAAGCTTTTTGCTGACTGTAATGTTCGTGACCTTAAAGGCTACAACGAAATGGCATCGGAAACTGACGGAGTTGAGCTTCTTCCACAGATTGTCATTATTATAGACGAGCTTGCCGACCTTATGATGGCAGCTTCAAACGAGGTTGAAGATTCAATATGCCGCCTTGCGCAAATGGCACGTGCGGCCGGAATGCACCTTATTATAGCAACTCAGCGTCCTACTGTTGATGTTATTACAGGGCTTATTAAAGCAAATATTCCAAGCAGAATTGCTCTTACTGTTTCATCACAGGTTGACAGCCGCACTATTATTGATACAGCAGGAGCAGAAAAGCTTTTGGGCTACGGTGATATGCTTTACTACCCATCAGGTATCCCAAAGCCTATAAGAGTTCAAGGCTGTTTCTGCTCTTCAAAGGAAGTTGAAGCAGTTGTTGAGTTTATAAAAACAGGCGGAGAAGCTGAATATTCAAGTGAAATTATTGAGGAAATTGAAAAAAATACTCCTGCTCCCAAAGCTGATAAAATAGCTTCAGAAGCTTCTGCTGCCGGAGATGGCTCGGACGAAAATATCATCGAAAGAGCGATTGAAGTTGTTATTGATGCCGGACAGGCTTCAACATCATATCTGCAAAGAAAACTTAAGCTTGGCTATGCTAGAGCCGCAAGAATAATTGACGAGCTTGAAGAGCTTGGGGTTGTTGGTCCTTTTGAAGGTGCAAAACCGAGATCGGTTCTTATTACCAGAGAAATGTGGCTGCAAAGAAAGCTTAATTCTGCTAACAGCAATGAGCAGGCAGAAAATTCTACACAATAGTAGCTAGTGTGATTTATTATAGTATATTTGTATAAGGAGAAACCGTAATGCCATTTCTTCCAGTGTCACAAAGCGAACTGCTTAATCAAGGAATAGAACAGCTTGACTTTATCTGTATTACAGGTGACAGCTATGTTGATCACCCCAGCTTTGGAATAGCTATCATATCAAGAATAATTGAAAGTCTGGGCTTCACTGTAGGTATTATTGCACAGCCAGACTGGCGCACAGAAAGAGATTTTATGCGCCTTGGCAGACCTAAATATGCTTTCTTTGTAACATCTGGAAACATTGATTCGATGGTTGCTCACTATACATCTTCCCTTAAAAAGCGTTCTGATGATGCTTATACTGCCGGCGGAAAAGCAGGAAAGCGTCCTGACCGTGCTGTTATTGTATACTGTCAGAAAATCCGCCAGATTTATGGTAATATTCCTATTGGAATAGGCGGACTTGAAGCTTCTCTGCGGCGTTTTGCACACTATGATTACTGGGATAATGCCGTAAGACCGTCAATACTGCTTGACAGCACCGCTGATATTCTTATGTATGGTATGTCTGAACATCAGATTACAGAAATCTGTACCAGACTTGCTGACGGTGAGGATATTCACAGTCTTACTGATATAAGAGGTACTGCATATCTTACTGAACCCAAAAATACTCCTTTAGGTGCAGTTGAATGCCCTTCTTTTAAACAGGTAAGCGAAAGCAAGGAGGCCTATGCAAAAGCCTGCAAGCAGCAGTATGACTGGCAGGACGAGGTTTACGGCAGAACCATTATTCAAAGGCATAATAATCTTATGCTTGTTCAGAATCCTCCCGCATATTCTCTTACAACGGAAGAACTGGATAAGGTTTATGCTCTGCCATATATGAGAACCTATCACCCTATGTATGAAAAAGACGGCGGGGTTCCGGGAATTAAGGAAGTTGAATTTTCAATTACTCATAACAGGGGCTGCTTTGGCAACTGCAATTTCTGTTCAATTGCGCTTCATCAGGGCAGAAAAATATCTGTAAGAAGCGAAGAAAGTATTCTTGCAGAAGCAAAATTACTGACCACTCTTCCGAATTTTAAAGGATATATACATGATGTCGGAGGTCCAACTGCAAATTTCAGACATCCAAGCTGTGAAAAGCAGCTTGGAAACGGACTGTGTAAAGGCAAAAAATGTCTTGCACCAGAACCGTGCAAAAATCTTGAGGTTGATCATACTGAGTATCTTTCTCTGCTCAGAAAAATAAGAAATCTTCCCGGTGTAAAAAAAGTATTTATCCGAAGCGGAATAAGATATGATTATCTAATTCAGGATAAAAATGATGAGTTTATGCGTGAACTGATTGAACACCATATCAGCGGTCAGCTTAAGGTTGCACCTGAACATTGCTCTGAAGTTGTTCTTGACAAAATGGGAAAACCACATATTGAAGTATATAAGAAGTTTCAGGATAAATTCTACAAAATGACAGGTAAAATAGGTAAGGAGCAGTATCTTGTTCCGTACCTCATGTCATCTCATCCGGGAAGTACTTTAAAGGAAGCTGTTGAACTTGCACTGTTTCTCAAAAGCCTTAAAATACGTCCGGAACAGGTTCAGGATTTCTACCCTACCCCAGGAACAATTTCTACCTGTATGTTTTATACAGAGTTTGACCCTTACACAATGGAAAAGGTTTTTGTCCCCAAAACTGCTGAAGAAAAAGCAATGCAAAGAGCTTTACTACAATATTTCAAGCCTCAGAATCAGCGAATAGTTATCGAAGCCTTGCAAAAAGCACACAGAACCGATCTAATCGGAAATACTAAGGAATGTCTTGTCAAACCGGACGCGGAATATCTTGCTACATTGAATAGAAGAAAAAAAACAACAACTGAAAAAGCCGTCGGGAGGAGTAACTCAAAATGGCAGCATCAAGAAAAAGCTCGAAGAAAGCATCGATGAAAATTTCTTTGCCGTTATGGATAATAATAATTTTGTTGTTGCTTGGAACAGGCTATGCAGCAGGAATTGAAGCTGGTTATATTGATGAACCCGCCGTAATTGCATCGGAAGAAAATAACGTTACCCCGAATAAAGCCGATATTGAAGTACATTATATTGATGTCGGTCAGGGGGACTGCGAGCTTATTCTTGCAGGGGATACCTCCGTTCTTATCGACGCCGGCGAAACTGAATACGGCGAAAAGGTAACCGAATATCTTTCATCGCTGAATATAAAAAAGCTTGATTATGTTATTGCAACTCATCCCCATTCCGACCATATAGGAGGACTTCCTAATGTTATAAACAGCTTTGAAATAGGCAAAATATTAATGCCCAAAATAACCGGTGACATGACACCGACTTCAAAATCGTATGAAAACCTACTTAATGCCATAAAGTCCAAAGGGTTAAAAGCAACAGCCGCAAAGGCAGGATTAAAATATACTCTTCCTGTATCAGATGAAAAAAATGCGGTTATTGAATTTGTTGCTCCTGTAAAAGAAAGCTACGACAGCTTAAATAATTATTCTGCTGTAATAAGACTTGTCTACGGTGGTACTTCGTTTTTGTTTACAGGTGATGCTGAAAATGAAGCTGAAAAAGATATTCTTGCTGATGGAGCAGATATTTCAGCTGATATTTTAAAAGTAGGTCATCATGGAAGCAGCTCGTCAAGCTCAAAGGCTTTTCTTGAAGCTGTTAAACCCAAGCTATGTATTATCAGTGTAGGTGCAGGGAATTCCTATAATCATCCTAATGCTAAAACTATTGAAAGACTAAATATTTTTACCAAGCAGATTTACAGGACTGACCTTAATGGAACAGTTATTGTTTATTCAGATGGAAAAGCATTTACCACAAAAGCTGAAAGAGGTACCGATAATGCTGATAGTTGAAAAAATTGAGGATGGTATTGTTACTGTTGAAAATGAAAATATACATTTTAATATAAGCATATCTCAAATAATTGGAAATGTAAAAGAGAATGACGTTCTTATAGAGGATGGCGATTTTTACATTCCAGATAAAGCTTTAACAGAAATCCGCCGAAATAAAATCAAAGATATGCAGAATTCCTTATTTGAATAATGATAATGAAAGGGATAAATACAATGCCTAACAATCTTTTTTCTCAGATAAAAAATAAAATACCGTCTTTATCAAAAGGCCATAAAAAAATCGCGGAATATATTTTATCTCATTACGATAAAGCTGCATTTATGACCGCGTCAAAGCTTGGTTCAATTGTAGGAGTAAGCGAATCCACAGTTGTACGATTTGCCACAGAGCTTGGCTACGAAGGATATCCTGAGCTTCAAAGAGCTTTAAAGGAATCCACTAGCAATAAGCTTACTACTGTTCAACGTATCGATGTTATGAACGACCAACTTCAAGATGAAGATGTTTACGAAAAAATACTTAATATGGAAATCGACAAAATAAAGAAAACTCTTGAAGAAGGCTCTCGTGAGGAATTTTATGCAACGGTTGATACTCTTGTAAAAGCACAAAATATATACATAATAGGCGCACGCTCCGCAGCTGTTCTTGCCCGTTTTCTTGCGTTTTATTTTAATATGATGTTTGAAAATGTTAAGCTTGTTCATACTACAAGTACAAGTGAAATGTTTGAGCAAATTCTTAACATCGGTAAAAATGACATTATGATAGGCATAAGCTTTCCTAGATACTCAAAGCATACGGTAAAAGCATTTAAATACGCTTCAAGCAATGGTGCAAAAGTAATTGCAATTACTGATAGTAAAGCCTCTCCTCTTGCCGAATATGCTGACAATATTCTTCTTGCAAGAAGTGACCTAACTTCATTTGCTGATTCACTCGTTGCTCCGCTAAGCGTTATAAATGCACTTATTGTTGCTGTAGGAATGAGAAAACGTGATTATGTTGCAGAAAACTATGCACGTCTTGAGGTTATTGCCGAAGAATACGAGGTTTATGACAAAACCGATGATCAGGACTATGATATTATTCCTAATCAGCAATAGGAGATGAAATTTTTTTGAAAAATAAATATGACTGCATAGTTATAGGCGGAGGAGCCGCAGGACTTATGGCTGCAATAACTGCTGCTGATTCGGGGAAAAACGTTCTTATTATTGAACGCAATAACAGGCTTGGCAAAAAACTGCTTATAACTGGAAAAGGTAGATGTAATGTTACCAACAACTGCGGCATTGATGAATTTATGGCAAATATACCAACAAATCCTCGTTTCCTCTATTCTGCATATTCGCAGTTTAATTCTCAGGATTGCATGAATTTTTTTGAACGTCTGGGAGTAAAGCTTAAAACTGAACGTGGAAATAGAGTTTTCCCTGTAAGTGACAAGGCAGGAGATATTGTTTCTGCTCTGGAACAGGCTGTAAAGGAGCGAAGCATTACAGTAAAAAGCATCCGTGCAACTGAGCTTATAATTGAAGATTGTACTGTAAAGGGTGTAAAATGTCAAGATGTTTCTTTTCTTGCTGATTCTGTACTTATTGCAACAGGAGGAATGTCTTACCCAAAAACAGGTTCAGACGGTGACGGATACCGTTTTGCAAGGCAGGCTGGACACACTGTTATACCGTTAAAGCCCTCTCTTGTCCCTATTGTTTCAGAAGAAAATTACTGCTCAGAAATGATGGGGCTTTCATTAAAAAATGTTACACTGACGCTTAAAGATATCAAAAGCAGAAAAACATTGTATTCTGAAATGGGAGAAATGCTTTTTACCCATTTTGGCGTTTCAGGTCCTCTTGTTTTAAGCGCTTCAAGTCATATACGAAACATGGAAAATAACCGTTACAAGCTTGAAATTGATTTAAAGCCTGCATTAAGTGAAAAAACTCTTGAGGCAAGACTTCAAAGAGATTTTGCAGAAAATATTAATAAGGATTTTGCTAATTCTCTTAACAAGCTCCTGCCTGCAAAAATTATACCTGTTATTGTTAAGTTGTCAGGTATCCCTGCCGATAAAAAGGTTAATCAGATTACAAAACAAGAACGTCAGAATTTGGTTTCCTTACTGAAGGCTTTTCCTATTACTGTTAAAGCCTTTAGACCTATTGATGAAGCCATTGTAACCTGCGGAGGTGTCAAGGCCTCGGAAATATCTCCAAAAACAATGGAATCAAAGCTTATAAACGGTCTTTATTTTGCCGGAGAGGTTATAGATATAGACGGATATACGGGCGGATTTAATTTGCAGATAGCTTTCAGCACGGGTTATGCTGCCGGAATAAATATGTAAAGGATTTGATAATATGCCAATTAATATTGCAATTGACGGACCTGCCGGAGCAGGAAAAAGTTCAATAGCAAAAGCCGTTTCAAGAGAACTCGGGTATATTTACGTTGATACTGGAGCCTTATACCGTTCAATTGCTTACTATGCAATTAAACATGGTGTTGACCCAGATAACAATTCAGCCGTTACGGCTTTGCTTGGTGAAATCAAACCAGAGCTTTGCTTTATAAACAATACTCAGCATGTTTTTGTCAATAACGAAGATGTTTCCAATAAAATACGTACTGAAGAAATTTCAATGGGGGCTTCAAAAGTTGCCGCTATCCCAGAAGTGCGTCATTTTCTTTTTGAGCTTCAGCAAAAAATTGCAAGAGAAAATAATATTATTATGGACGGAAGAGATATCGGCACTGTTGTTCTCCCTAATGCTGATGTAAAAATATTTTTAACAGCTTCACCGGAAGAACGTGCCAGAAGAAGATATAAAGAGCTTTCGGAAAAATCATCAGACTGCCCGTCTTATGAAGAGGTTCTTGAGGATATTAAACAGCGTGACTATAACGACAGCCACAGAGAAATCTCTCCATTGAAAAAAGCTGATAATGCTGTTGTTGTTGATACATCAGATTTGAGTCTTGAAGAATCAATAAAAAAGCTTGCCAGCTTAATCAGAGAAAGAGTGTGATTCTGTAAATGAACGCTTTTATAAGATATACCGTATATTTTGCATATAAGCTTTTTTATAACTTTCACATAGAGGGAAAAGAAAATCTTCCAGAGCATGAGGGTGTTATAATTGCTTCAAACCACAGAAGCTATGCAGACCCGGTTATCCTTACAATGCCAATGAAAAAACCAGTTACTTATATGGCTAAAGAAGAACTTTTCAAAAATAAATTTTTTGGAGCTTTTATAAAAATGCTTGGTGCTTTTCCCGTTAAAAGAGGCGCTGGCGATATGCAGGTAATTGATGACTCAATAGCAATTTTACAATCAGGCAGAAATCTTGTTATTTTTCCAGAAGGTACTCGATCAAAAGAAAACAAGGTTCAAAAAGGGAAAACAGGCGTTGCTCTTATTGCAGCAAAATCAGGTGCGGACGTACTTCCAATGGGTATATGCTTTGAGGGTAACAAGCTGCATTTCAGAAGTAAGCTTACGCTACGTATAGGCAAAATTATTCCTGCAGAAGAGCTTAAAATTGAAGGTTCTTCCACTAAAGAGCTTAAAAGTATAAAGCTAAGAATAATGAATGCTATTACGGAGCTTGTTGAAGGTAACAATAAAAATTCATCTTCGGTGAATAAAAATGAACAAAACGAAATATAATATTACTGTTGCCAAAACAGCAGGTTTCTGTTTTGGTGTTGACAGAGCCATAAAACTTGTATATAATGAATTAAGCAGTGGCAATAAAACTGCTACACTTGGTGAAATTATACACAATCCGTCTGTTGTTAAAGAGCTTGCCGAAAAAGGAGTCCGAACTCTTAATGATGTCAGCGAAGCATTACATGATGAAACGGTTATTATTCGTTCTCATGGGGTAAGTAATTCTATATATAACGAATTGGAAAAAAGACGAATTCGTTATATTGATGGAACATGCCCGTATGTTAAAAAAATTCATAACATTGTAAAGGAAAAGTCGGAAAGCGGTTATGAAATAATAATTATGGGGAATTGTGAACATCCTGAAGTTAAAGGAATTGTCGGAAATTGCAAATCAAAACCTACTATTCTTTGCGATGAGCTTGAATTAAATAATTTCTTGAAAAAAATTATTAAAAATGTGAAAAAAAAGGTTGCAATTATCGCTCAAACAACGTATAATATATCTATGTGGGACAAGTGTATGCAAGTACTTTCTGCATCTTGCTGCGACATTGAGGTTTTCAATACAATCTGCACTGCAACATTAAATAGGCAAAATGAAGCTGTTGCTCTTGCAGAAAACTCCGATATTATGATTATAGTCGGAGGGAAACACAGCTCCAATACTCTTAAGCTTTATGATATCTGTAAGAAATATTGCAGATATTGCTTACATGTTGAGGATGCTGATGAGCTTCGTATGTCGGATCTTTCCGGCATAGCCGCTAATACCAATGAAATTATTAACATCGGTATTACTGCCGGGGCTTCAACGCCGGCTTATATAATCAAGGAGGTACAAAACCAAATGAGTGAAATTTTGCAAAATATGGACGAGGACTTTAACTTTGAAGAGGCTATTGAAGCTTCATTCAAAAAAATATATACCGGTAAAAGGGTGAAAGGATACATAACATCTGTTGGCAATACAGAAGCTATTGTTGACGTGGGCACTAAGCACACTGGTTATGTTTCTTTGTCAGAACTTACTGACGATCCAAGTCTTAAACCCTGCGATGTAGTTAAAGTCGGTGACGAAGTTGATTTTATCGTAATTAAGATTAACGATGCTGAAGGTATTGTTCAGCTATCCAAAAAGAAAGTTGATTCTATGGTTGGCTTTGATAAAATTGTTAAGGCTAAGGAATCTGACGCTATTCTTGAGGGAACTGTTATAAGTGTTGTCAAGGGTGGCATTTTAGCTCTTACAAACGGAATAAAAGTATTTATTCCTGCTTCTCAGGCTACTCTTAATAAAGACGATAAGCTTGAGGACCTTGTAAAGAAGACTGTTAAATTTAAGATTATTGAAGTAAATGAACAGAGAAATAAGGCTGTAGGCTCAATTAAGGCTGTTTTGTCTGCAGAAAAAGATGCTGCGAAAAGTAAATTCTGGGATACTGCTGAGGTTGGTCAGACATTTAAGGGCGAGGTTAAATCCATTACAAATTATGGTGCTTTTGTTGACCTTGGTGGAATTGATGGAATGGTTCATATTTCAGAGCTTAGCTGGAATAGAATTAAGCATCCTTCAGAAGTTGTTTCTGTTGGAGATGTTATTGAAGTTTATATTAAAGAACTTGATAAGGATGCAGGTCGAATTTCTCTTGGTTATAGAAAAACTGAAGATAATCCATGGAATAAATTTGCAAACGACTATAAGGTTGGCGATGTTGTAAAAGCTAAAGTTGTTTCAACTACTCCTTTTGGTGCTTTTGCACAGATAGTTCCTGGCATTGACGGACTTATCCATATTTCTCAAATTGCTGACAAGAGAATTACAAACGTTAAGGAAGTTCTCTCAATAGGTCAAGAAGTTGAAGCTAAAATTACAGAAATTGATATTGACAAAAAAAGAATCAGTATGTCTATTAGAGCTCTTATTGAAGATGCGAAATCTGAAAATACTGTTGAAGAATAACCATTGGATTAACTTGCAAAATTTTTATTATGGAAAATAAAAGAACACGCTGTTATTGTATTTTTACAAAAACAGCGTGTTCTTTTACTAATATCTAACAAAATATTACAAATAGTTTATAACTATTCTTCCTTACTTCCACCTTCACCAATAGCGATTTTTTTTGTAAAATATGTATGTCTTATGTCTGATGCCTGTTCAATCCAATTGTCAATACCTATTTTTTTCATAAGGCAAAGATTATACACTTTAATATTTTGAGGAAACTTCCCTGCACCATCAGCAAGAGGCATAAGATATCTACAAGGAAAATCAGAACAGTTAAAGCAATAGTCAACTCCTTTTTGCTTTACGCAATCAAGAGTCTTACAGCTTTTGCCTTGCATCTCTAAAAGAAGACATATATTGCCTTCCTTACAGCCTTTACAGGTTATTTTTTCTTTGGGTATTTTTGTGATGCCTGACAACCGTGTCTGAAATTCATCTGTAACATTATCCTCGTACATTTCACAGTTGAAACAATCAATACCGCATGGTGCAACAATTTTTTCTTTCATATTAATAACCATTCCTTTCTGCTATTTGTTCCGGTTTTGCGAAGCAAAATTTCTGCCGACTTTTTTTGCAGAAAAGGAACAAATAGCTGCGTGAAAAATTTATTTTTCACGCTAAAATACCTCCATATAATTTTCAGCAATTCTGTCTAAAAATTGCTTTATATTATATTAGATAGCTATTTATGAAGAAAGGTTACACAATTTCTGAGGCTATTTTTTTATTTTCTCTAAAATTTTTTCGTTGTCATTTTCTTGTTTAACTGTATATAAATAATCAATCTTTTGCAGCAAGGACAAATTTTTAAAATGTTCCTTGCGTAATTCATCTGTTTTTGGCTGATTGTATCCAGTCGGAAGAGGAAGATTATGATCATTCATAAACTTTATCCACAAATGGCATTTGCAAGGCTTTTCAGGATCAATCAAGCTGCATCGCATTTCAAAAAATTCCATAAGACGCTTTCTACCTCTAAACAATGTAATTTTAACATTGTCAACAGAAATATCCAGTATTTCTGCTATCTCTTTATTTTTAAGGCCAACACAGGTTTTTAATAAAAAACATACCCGCTGATTTTTGGGCAGACATTTTAAAAAAGCCTGCAAACATTTTTCACGCAGTTCATCAACAATTAGGTCATCATTAAAATCAGGAGTGTATTCAATACTGTCAAAAAACTCTTTTTCTGTCACACCTAAATCTTCAGTAATTTTAATTAATGGAAGTTTTTCTATGTACTTAAAGTACTTATAACACTCGTTCACAACAATTTTGTATAACCACGTTGACAACTTTGATTCATTTTTAAATTGATTTATATTTTTATATGCATTCAAAAAAGCATTTTGAAGCACATCTTCTGTATCCTGATGATTTCCAATCATTCTGAAGGCATAAGAATAAAATTTATTATAATCTTGCCTTATAAGTCTTTCCAGTTCAGCTTGAAAATCAATGCAGTTTGAATCAGCATCCATTATCATTATTAATTATGCTTTTGCAAAAAGCATATCTCCTTTCGATATTACTTGTCATCACCATTTATAATAAAGCACTATTTTTTAACATAAGCTTCACAAAAATGTCGTATTATATTTTTAATACCACTGTCAAGAAGGCTCCAGCACTTACTTCGTATATTTTCAGGTATAATTTTATAATAAGCTTCAGCAATGCCACCTGCAATGCAGGCCATTGTATCTGCATCACCACCAAGTGAAACCGCTTTTCTTACAGCATCTTCATATGAATCTGACTGTAAAAATGCCATAATTGCGGGTGGAACAGAATAGCCAGTTCTGCTGTCAAATACATAAGTCTTTCTTATTTCATCAATAGAAACTGATAAATTATAGCCAAAATTTTTAGAGATGTACTCCCGTATGTTATTTTTTGAATAACCTTTCAATGCAAGAAAAACAGAAGCTACAACAGCTTGTGCTCCTATTATTGCTTCTTTATTATTATGAGTATATAATGCACTAAGCTTAGCATGGTTAAGTACATCTTCAACATTATCAAATGCATATGCTATTGGAACAACTCTCATTGCAGCGCCGTTTCCATAACTTTTTTGCTTGTAAAGATTATCACTTCTTGCCCATTCCTGAAACATCTCTCCAAAGCCTGCATTAGGATATCTGCTATAATACTGCCGATATCTGTAAGCATATTCCTCAGCATACTGTTTATCAGAAAGCTTTTCACTTGTATCTCTATGGCTTAACAATACATCGCATACAGCTGCAGTCAAAACTGTATCATCTGTAAAACAACTTCCATTATGAAACAGCTCAAAATCATACTCTTTTGTATAATGATGTTCATAATAAGAACCTATTATATCACCACATATTGCTCCAAACATAAGCTAACACTTTCTGTTATTTTCCTTTGCAGCTTTCCAGATATCATAATTTATCATTTATCGCTTGCAAAAACAATTAATTACATACCTAAAAATGCCGCATAATTTATAACTATGCAGCATTTTTATACAATTAATTAATCAACAAGCTTGGGATTAAAGTCCTCTTTCCATGGCAATCCCCACTTGTTAAGTTCTTCCATAAACGGATCTGGGTCAAACTCTTCGACATTATAAACACCAGGCTTTTTCCACTTCCCTGTCATAACCATCATAGCACCTATCATAGCCGGAACACCTGTTGTATATGAAATAGCCTGAGAGCCCACCTCAGCATAACATTCTTCATGAACGCATACGTTATACACATAATATTTTACAGGCTTTCCATCTTTAACACCCTGCATTATGCATCCAATATTTGTTTTCCCTTTTGTTCTCGGCCCCAGTGATGCCGGATCTGGAAGAACCGCTTTCAAAAACTGAAGCGGCACAATCTTCATGCCCTGATACTCAATAGGTTCAATCGAAGTCATTCCTACATTTTCAAGACATTTTAAATGTGTAAGATAGCTTTGTCCGAATGTCATGAAAAATCGTATACGCTTTATACCTTTAATATTTAACGCAAGAGATTCCAGCTCTTCATGATGAAGCAGATACATATCCTTTTCGCCTATTTCCGGAAAATCATACACACGCTTAATTTCCATAGGTTCTGTTTCAACCCACTTGCCGTTTTCTATATATGAGCCCTTTGCAGAAACCTCTCTTATATTTATCTCCGGGTTAAAATTTGTTGCAAAAGGATATCCGTGATCTCCTGCGTTACAGTCAAGAATATCTATATAATGGATTTCATCAAAATAATGCTTCATTCCATAAGCACAAAAAACTCCCGTTACACCAGGGTCAAAGCCGCATCCCAAAAGAGCAGTTATTCCGGCTTTTTCAAACTTTTCTCTATAAGCCCACTGCCATTTATATTCAAATTTTGCAGTATCAAGAGGCTCATAGTTTGCAGTATCAACGTAGTCCACCTTACATTCAAGGCAAGCATCCATTATCGTAAGATCCTGATAAGGAAGTGCAACATTAATACATATGTCCGGCTTAAATGATTTCATTAATGCAATAAGTTCATCCGTATTGTCTGCATCAACCTTAGCAGTATGAATAATTGTTTTTCCTCCATCAAGCTTTTTTTTAAGTGCATCACATTTTGACTTGGTTCTTGATGCTATCATTATTTCTTCAAACACATCCGAATTCTGGCAGCATTTATGAATAACAACCGAAGCTACTCCACCACATCCGATAATTAGCGCTCTTCCCATTTTAATAATCATTCCTTTCTGCTATTTGTTCCGGTTTTGCGCAGCAAAATTTCTGCGGTGTTTTTTGCAGAAAAGGAACAAATAGCTGCGTGAAAAATTTATTTTTCACGCCATAACTCCGATAATATAATTTGTTTTATTATACCACATAATGTAGTCTCTTTCAATTAGTTTAAAATAAATTAACATCTAAAATTATAATAAAAAATAAAATACTTACTATATAACATTAATATACAAAACATAAACATAACTTTATTCATATTTACAAAGTTAACAAATTTGCTCTAAAAAGCCTTGTAATTTTTGATGATTTATGCTATAATATAGCTAATTGTAAAACAATTATAGTTAAATACCTTTATTCCCAATGTAAAACGGAATAGCAGCAGCTTCAGGAATTCTGTGTTTGCTGAGAAAGGAAGGGTTATATGAACGATACTGATAGCAATAATGTTACTAACAATAATGAAAATCAAAATACACCAATTGATGGAGATATCGTTATTTCTGTAAATCCAAGCTGTTCGGAAGCATACATGACAATATATGCCCCCTTTAACGGAGGAAAAGCAGTTACTTTTGAGCAGGCAAAACAAGCTCTTGAAAAAAGTGGTGTTGTTTTTGGTATAATTGAAAGTGCAATAAAGGAAACAATACTAAGCAATAATTATGAAAAGAATGTTCTTGTGGCAAAATGGCAGCCTCCTGTTGACGGTCAGGATGGTAAAATAAAATATCTTTTTGAACGATCAAGAGAGCTTAAGCCTTCAGAAAAAGAACATGGGTTCGTTGATTATAAGGATCTTGGATTGATAAACAATATAACAAAAGGTTCTGTTATTGCGGAAATTTCTCCACCGACAGAAGGTATTCCCGGCATAGATCTAAAAGGTATTTCCGTCCCACAAAGACCAGGTAAAAAAGCTGTTTTTTCAGTTGGACCAAATACTAAACTTAACGATGACGAAACAAAAATTATTGCTGCCATTGATGGAAATCTTGTTTTTAAAGGCGGCGCTTTTACAATTGAAGATGTTGTCACAATAAGAGGCGATGTTGACTCTTCAACCGGCAATATTGATTTTTTAGGAAACGTAATAATTAAAGGCGAGGTTTGTGAAGGCTTTAAAGTTACATCAAAACAGAATATTACCGTTATGGGTAATGTTAACGGTGCTACAATTGAGGCAGTTGGCAATGTAGAAATAAAAAAAGGCTGCATAAATTCAACCGTCGTTTCTCAAGGTGATGTTACTATAGGTTTTTGTGAGCATTCAAAAATAACCTGTAATGGTTCACTTACTGCACAAACCTTTGTTATATGCGATGTTTACTGCGGCGGTGATTTCTCTGCAAAAAGTGCTCACGGTAGTATTATGGGGGGCAAGTATACCTCTCTAAAAGGTCTTGAGGCTCAAAATATTGGTAGTAAAACTTATACTCCGACAGAAATCATAATTGGTGACAATGCTGTTCTTACTAAAGAAAAAGAACAGCTTGACAAGCAGATTCAATCTATTGATCAGCAAATTCTTCGCTGTACACAGATAATTGATTTTTTAAACGAAAAGAAAAAAACACTGCACCATCTTCCTGCAGACAAGGAAGAACTTCTCGGCTCTACAGTAAGAACACGAGTTATGCTCGGTATTGATAAGAAAAAGCTTCAAAAACGTGTTGCCGAAATAGAAACAGCCCTTCAGGTTAAACAGCATCTTTCAATACAATGTAAGGGTACTGTATATCCGGGAGTAAAGGTTGTTATAAATGACTGTATTTACCGGTTTGAAAATGAATATAAATATGTCAGGATATACCTTGATGAGGACGGACAAATTGTTACCGCTCCCCTGTAAGATGTTCAATATTATAACTGGAGTGAAAAACAAATGGGAAAAAGGCTTAATATAGCTTTGCTTACAACGCATCTTGATGATGAATTTGCTAATCTGGTTACTAAAGGTGCAATACGTGCCGCAAAGGAAACAGATACTAATATTGTTATTTTGCCAGGAAGATATATTGAACCAAAGTATTCCGATTCAAGGCGCACATACTTTGATTTTCAGTATAACACAATTTTTTCATATGCTAATTCCGAAAGTATTGACGGAATTGTTATACTGCTTGGTTCAATTTGCAACGAGATTGACCAAAAAAAGAAAAAAGCTTTTGTTGACAGCTTTAAAGGGAAGCCTATCGTAACTCTTGCTGCATCTGTTGAAGGATACTCTTCCGTATTGTTTGATAACAAAACCGGACTTCATGATGGTATTAGTCACATTATTAATGACCATGGCAAAAAGAAAATTGGATTTGTTGCCGGTACTGTTTCGAATAATGATTCTGTCGAAAGGCTTAACACCTATAAAGAAACTCTTGCTGAAAACAACATACCTTTTGACAGCAATCTGATTGTATACGGAAACTTTTCTCCATACTGCCATGATGCGGTTGAAAAGCTGCTTGACGATAATCCAGATATTGAGGCTGTTGTTTTTGCAAATGATCAGATGGCTGTCTGTGGATATGATGTGTTTAAAAAAAGAAATATTAAAATTGGTTCAGATATTCTTGTAATGGGCTTTGATAATATACCTTCTGCAAATATGATGAATCCTTCACTATCTTCGGTACAAGCTGATGTATGTGAACTTGGCTATATTGGCGTTATTGATTGTATAAATACTATTATTTCAGGCAAGGTATCCACTTCAAAGATATCTTCTTCTTTTGTAAAAAGAGCTTCTTGCGGCTGCAAAACAGATTCTGACAGATTTTTGAATGCTGTTAAACTAAAAGGTTATAATTTTGAAACCGCTGAAAATTCTGCTGAAGCTGTATGCAGATATCTGTTTGATTGTTATAACTTAAATGATAAGCTTCAAAAATCCGTTTATGATTTTGTTATAACCTTTTTTTGTTTATTGCAGGAAATTTGCAATGGCAATACATACAAAAACAAACGGATAAACGATATTGTCAATGAAATACAATGTACTCTTACAAATATTCTTTGTTGCGAATTATTTAATCGTATATTTGTTCCAAAAATTTTTGATACTCTAGATTATTTGAAAATAGCATATGAAAATAATACAGATATTCCATATGACAAAAAAGATGTGATTAATAGTATAATTATATCTCTTTATAAAATATTATCAAATCAAGTTATGGTGTATGGCAAAACTAAATTTGATGATGTTAAGCTTATGGAAGACAGCTCAAGCCTTATTATACAAAGTATGGTTTCTCAAAACGGGTGTCAGGATGAAAACTATGCAGAAGTTATAGATAAGCTGTCACTGCTTAATATAAAAAGCAGCTATTTGTATGCTTTTGAACCATCTATCAGTCATTTGGCAAAAAACAAATGGCTGCTGCCTAAAGGTATTAACTTAAAAGCTTATCATCACTATCTTGACGTATATTCCGTATCTAAAAATGAACAGTATATAAGTATTAATGAACTGTTCTCACATAAGTATATGCCGTATGATAGAAGCTGTATATTGGTGGTTTCTCCATTGTTTTCAAGATTTGAGCACTATGGCCTGCTTATTTGCGAGCTTGAACAGGACTATTTTTACTATATTGCGTCTATTTCTTCTCAGCTTTGTGCTGCAATGAGAATATCTGCACTTATGAAAAATCAGGATATGATAAAAACTCAGCTTGAAATAACGCTTAACCAAATTAAGGAAAGCAACATGAAGCTTGATGAAATATCAAAGTCAGATGAACTAACCGGTATTTATAATCGAAGAGGCTTTTATGATATGGCGGCAAGTGCACTGACAAATCCTATGAATAATTTAAAAAAGGCTATACTGATTTTTGCAGACCTTGATAGCCTTAAGCTTATTAATGACCTCTTTGGACACGATGAGGGAGATTTCGCTATTACAGGAGCAGCTTCTATTTTAAAGGATTCTTTCAGAAGCTCTGATATTGTGGGGCGTATTGGTGGAGATGAATTTGCTGTTTTTGCAATAACCGAATCATGTTCGTTTAAAAAATATATAAAGGAAAGAATGAACAGAATTACAGACGAATTTAACAATAGCCACATTAAACCTTATCTTATTCATATGAGTATAGGTATATATGAATTTGAATGCTCTCCTAACTTAAGCATTAACGATATTATGAGTAAAGCAGATTCTTTGTTGTATGAAGAAAAGAAACATAAAAAATCTGTGTTGCGCGAACAACAAGGTTTCCGCATGATTTAGAAAAGGATAAAAAAACTGCATACAGAAACTTATATCATAAAGTTTAGTACATTTTGGTGTAGGGAGGCCGAAAAGTGGAACAGCTAAAACATATTCTTGTCGTGGATGACGTTCCTTCAAATTTAAAATTTGCCGAACAGCTGCTTGACGGAAAATTTAAGCTTACCTTTGTAATATCAGGTGCTCAGGCATTGAAATATCTTCAAAAAAACAAACCTGATCTGATACTTTTAGACATAAATATGCCTGAAATGGATGGATTTGAAACAATTAAGCATATAAAAGAAATTCCCGAAGCAGATAAAATACCAATAATATTTTTAACATCAGAATGTGACAACCAAACCGAAATAAAATGCTTTAATCTTGGAGCGGTTGACTACATTAGAAAGCCATTTGTAACCGAAATTATGCTCAGCAGAATTAATACTCAGCTTGAACTTAATTCTTACAGAACTGAGCTTGAAAGACTGGTTGAACAGAAAACTGCTGCTCTTCAAACAAAATCCATGATAATCGAACGTCTTCAGGATATAATGTCTACCTGTTTTGCTGAGCTTGTTGAGTCAAGAGATGGTACAACAGGCGGACATATAAAAAATACTACACGATATTTCAAAATATTTATTGATGAATTGAAAAAAAGGCCCGAATATGCAGATTATTTTACTCCGGATGTAATAAGGAATCTTTTAAGGGCTGCTCCATTGCATGATATTGGGAAAATAGGAATTAATGACAGTGTTTTAAGAAAAGAATCCTCTCTAAGTCAGGAAGAATTTGAATATATGAAATCTCATACCAAAATTGGTGGAGATACATTTCAGAAGATTGTTGAACATATGGGATGTGCTCACGCTGAGCTTGGAGGAGAAACTTTTCAAAAAATATACGACCAGTTTGATATTAAAGAAGATGAACAAAACACTCAATTTCTTCTTATTGCAAAGGACATGGCTCTATATCATCATGAACGCTGGAATGGAACAGGTTATCCTACTGGAATAAGCGGTGAAACCATCCCTCTTTATGCAAGAATTCTTTCTATAGTAGATGTTTATGATGCACTAACTTCCAAAAGATCCTATAAAGAAGCTTTTTCACATGAAAAAGCAATGCAGATTATAAAAAATGACAGAGAATCTTTTTTTGATCCTAAGCTAACTGATATTTTTATAGAAATAAATGATAAAATCGAAGAATGCCTTAAAACAAAAGAATTAGTCTGACATAAAAATAGCGTGAAAATAATTTTTTCACGCTGTTATTTATCCCCTTTTCACGAAAATGACAACAAAAATTTTACTTTGTAAAATTGAAAAAACAGCAGAAAGAAGTGGTTAATTGATATGCATTATGTTTTTACACTAATGCAAATAGCAGGAATATTTGTAACATTTATTGCTATTGTTTTGTTAACTATTGATAAAAAAATATCAAATAACAAATCACTGCTCCTTACTGCTGAGGCAAGCTTCATCTATTGTATAGGCTGTCTTTTGGAACAATCAAGTACAACCATGAGTGCTGCTGTTACTGCAACAAAATTTAAATATATTGGTGCCTGTTTTATAGCAATGCTTATGCTGAGATTTGTATCACGTTTCAGTGATATTAAGCCTCCAAAAGCAGTAAGCTGGT
>ENA-UOYA01001382-UOYA01001382.1-activated-sludge-metagenome-genome-assembly--contig:-NODE-1382-length-26143-cov-71.631171_pt1 | contig 26143 bp, 24 predicted proteins | sample MGYA00238163_ERZ764804 | MGnify/ENA primary metagenome ERZ764804 (study PRJEB28919, sample SAMN05720223) | activated sludge metagenome | isolation source: Anaerobic digester | place: Hong Kong... | reverse complement strand
GAGAAAACAAACAGAAGAAAAAATACTTATAGAAAAGGCAGGGGCGTTCCCAAAAATATTTTTTTCACCCCAAAACTTATAAATCTCAAGTTACCTATTAGTCGACAAAATCAGTATAATCAAATTTTTGTATCCAGTTTCCGCTAAATCATTATCGGAAATCGAAGAAAACCCATATTATGGAGCTGCTTCTTTTTCCGACTTCACATTAATCATAATTCACATGGAAACATTATTGGAAAACCGCAAAAACTTGAATAACTGGAATAAAAAAACAAAAATCCAAGAGGAGATACGATGGGAAATATAAGAGAGACAAACATCAAAAGAACCGCACTCAGCCTGATTGAAAACTATGGAGACGTTTTTACAAAAGACTTTGAGACAAATAAAGCACTTGTGACAAAGTATACAACCATTGAGAGCAAAATAATTAGAAACAGGGTTGCAGGCTACGTCACAAGAAAAGTTGCACGCATGAAAGTCTACTGATAAGTTTACTGAATGGATAAAGAACTAATTTCCGGGAAACAGGCAGGGATATCTATATGTTTGAAGGAACAATGCCTGCCCTGATCACTCCTTTTACTAAAGATGACAGGATTGACAGGGAAGGCCTACAAAGGAACATAGCGTTTGTTGAAGACGGAGGGGTTTCAGGAATCGTGCCCTGTGGCACAACCGGAGAATCGGCAACCCTTTCCGCAGCGGAGCATGAAGAAGTAATAGATATTGCAGTGGACTGCGCAAAGGTTCCTGTGATTGCAGGAACAGGCTCAAACAACACATGTGAAGCACTCCAGTTCACAAAACACGCAGCAGATGCTGGTGTTGACGGTGTACTTCTTATTTCTCCCTATTACAATAAACCAAATTCTGCAGGTCTTCTTGCCCACTTCAAGAAAATTGCAGAGGCAGTAGATATCCCTATGATCCTCTACAATGTCCCATCCCGGACAGGGCAGGATATGCCTGTAGATGTGATCACCAAACTTGCAAAAGTAGAAAACATCGTTGGAATCAAAGAAGCCAGCGGGAACGCCGCCAAAGTTTCTCAGATCCTTGAGCAAACTATAGATGATGACTTTGTAGTCCTCTCAGGAGAGGATGGGCTGACTCTTCCGATTATTTCCATGGGAGGCAGAGGAGTCATTTCGGTCGCTGCAAACATTGTACCTGACAAAATGTCTGGAATGGTAGATGCAGCCCTCAAAGGAGATTATGAGACTGCAAGGAAGATCCACTTTGAGATCGCTCCACTGATCCGTGCCCTTTTCCTTGAAACAAATCCGATTCCTGTTAAAAAGGCTGCAGAGCTTGCAGGGCTTGCAAGCGGGCACCTGAGGCTTCCACTAGCGCCCATAAGCGACGCCAATCAGGAAAAGCTTGTAAATGAACTGAGGAAACTTGGGGTAATGGAATGATCAACGCAGCAGTACTCGGAGCCTGTGGCAGGATGGGCTCTTTAATTATAGAAAACATCACCTGCTCCACAGATATGCAGCTAGTCGCCGCATTTGACATAGGGAATATAGGAAAGGATGCAGGGGAATTTGCTCATGTGGGTAACCTGGGAATTCAGATTTCAGATGTCAAAGACCTGGAAACAGTCCTGAAAAAGACCCAGGCTGATGTACTTATTGATTTTACTGCAGCCGGCGCGACTGTTGTAAACGCTCCTATTGCCGCCAGATGCGGAGTAAACCTTATAATAGGAACCACAGGCCTGAATCCGGAACAGCGGGCAGTAATTGATGAAGCGATCCGGAAGAATCAGGTACGTGCAGTCATATCACCTAATTATTCCGTAGGTGTTAATGTCTTTTTCAAAATAATAAGGGAAGCTGCAAAGTATCTTGCAGATTACGATATCGAAATTATCGAAGCTCATCACAACCAGAAAAAGGATGCTCCAAGCGGGACCGCTCTTCGCGCAGCTGATGTAATCAGCGAAGCCCTGGGCGGAAAAGAGTATGTATACGGAAGAGAAGGAATCGCACCCCGCGGGAAAGAAATCGGTATCCATGCAGTGCGCGGCGGAGACATCACCGGAGACCACACCGTTCTCTTTGTAGGGAACTCAGAAAGGGTTGAAATCCGTCATATGGCTCACTCCCGCCAGATCTTTGCCAAAGGCGCAGTCCGTGCAGCCGAATGGATCTGCGGACAGAAACCTGGAATTTATTCCATGGATGATGTGCTCGGGTTGTAAAGGTTTGGTTTAAAATAATTAATTGTAAAGGCTGACTGCTGATAATCGTTCAGGTCAGCTTTTATCTTTAATCGGGATCATATTTTACTATCTATTTTTGCACTATTTTTACTTCTTTCTTGTTCTTCTGTTGTTCTTCAGTCTTTTCTTAGTTTGTGATGAAGCAAATCTGAAATTGACCTCAGACAGTTGTTTCGCCTATAAGAAGAGGCTGACCTTCCGCATAATCAGCATATAGTTCTACTTCAACAGTATTCCAGGGCTGGACATTTGTGTTATACGTTTCCGTTGACCTGTTGTCAAGCGTAAATCCAAATGTATAATCCACAACCTCAAGTCCGGGAACAAGGAATCTGAAAGGTTTGGCATGGTAAACTTCCTCTCCTGCTGAAAGTTCGTATGTCTTATCGAGTATGGAATTATTTTTCGAGTCGTAAATCTCTACTCGGAGTTCATGAACTTCGACATCGTGGTTTCGGACAGAGAAAAGAGGAGTAGGAGGTCCGGCTATAATGTAGGGAACAACTACAAACAGCGATACGAGTATCAGTACAAGAAAGAAAATCCAGAGCATTAGACTTCTTCGAGAGCTTCTCATAAAGATTCCATCTGATCTCAATTGTTAAATCTCAATTACTTACATTGAGCAGCTTCAACATTTCTTCCAGCTCTACAGTCTCTCCCTCGCTGACAGCTTTCCCGTCTTCAGTTAGGGAAAATTTACCCTGGAAACAGCCACAGACCACAAAATGCATAGGATCCAGATCTTTTGTAGTCGGATCTGTGTCTTCATCCAGGAAAAGCAGGACATTTTCTCCGGGCTCAAAAGAGGGGGCATCCTCCACATCCAGTGTAAAGTTTCCGATTGTACCTCCCGGTACTCTAACAATAACTTCGCTCGGAGAGAGTGAAGTCTTAAGATATTCGTCCACAAAAACTATAACATCCCTGTACATAAATGTCTATTAAGATTTTTGCGTTTGTGAGATCAAAAAGCTCACGGGATGGCGACTGATGAAAAATTCACTCTAAAAATCCACAGGGAAAACAAAAAACAAACTCATTATTTCAAGCTTTTAATAAGGTCCTGAAAGCGCTTTTCATCCACAAGCTTCTGGGTGTTGAGCATCCTCTTAAATTCATCTACGCTTTTTTCCCCGCCTTTTCCTTCAAGCTTATCTTTCAGTTCCATTGCCGCCCGCAAAAGCCCGGTTGCTTCTCGATAGAGGGCTTCTGCTTCTGCCACTGTAAGTTCTTCAGTTTCGAGCAGCTCTTCATATGCTTTTGCCTTTTCCTTCAGTTTAGGGATAAGAGCCCTTATTCTGGCACTTTCATCCGGGCTGAAGATTTTTTCTTCCCCAGGATCACATACCATATCCCGAAGCCTGTACTCCTCACCATCTATCTCCACACTTTCAGGGATTTTTTTACCGGCCCAGGAAAATTCACTCCTGAGGCTCCAGAGGAGTTTATTGCGCTCCTGATAACTTATGTATTCTGCCTCTGTTTCGCTGGTCATTCTCTCATCTTCGAGCATAAATTATTTCTTTGAATCCAGATCTACTTTTATGATTTATCCGCCCGTTCTCATATTCTTTTCCATTCCGACTCCGAAAAAAGTTTAAATCTACATCCAGAAGTCAGTAATTTCTTACACTCGACCCGTCTCTGGAGCAAGAATTAATCACATGTTCAAGCCAGTTAAACTGTGCTCAAGTTTCATTAGATTCATTTTTTTACTGAATTATAGTTTTCAGTATTAAGTTTTTAAGGACAATTATGTAAATAAATCGATCTGTTTCATATTTCGATTATCTTCAAGCCCTCTATTTTGATAAATAAACAATAGCATTATGCCTTAAAGAAGAAGAGAAAAAAGTTCTTGCATAGAAGATATATGATTAAAAAAAGTATTCCATCCAAAACATAAATATTAATTTTATACAGATAAGTATTAAATAATTTAGAGAATTATTATCTTTTGGGGAATTTAGATAAACTGACAACCAGATAGGGAGCCTGGGGAAGAGGTAGAAGTTAAAATTTAATAATTCCTTTTCTGGAATTGTCAAATCTTTTCCTCTATAAATGAAAATGGGAGTGAAAAACATGAGGTATTTGACAAAAATCTTAGTACTGACAGCTTGCCTGATCGCATTGAGTGGAGTTGCAGCAGCCAGTAGCTGTGGAAGTAACGAATGTACGCCTAAAAGTCCTGGTTACTGGAAAAACCACCCGGAAGCGTGGCCTGTGCAGACGGTCACAATTGGTAACACCGGCTATGGTTATAAGACATATACTGTAGATGAGGCAATAGCTATTATGCAGCACCCGGTAAAAGGAGATAAAGTTTACACCATGTTCGATGCACTTATCGCCGCCAAACTGAACGGAGTAAACTGCTGCCAGTCCTACGATGTAAAAAACAAAATAAAAGAAGGAGATCTTTGGATGAGTATGTACTACTTCGACAAAGATGAAACCCCGATAAAAGCAAGCGGTTTTGCCTGGCAGAACAGGACAAAAGTCGGATGTGGCGAAATCCCAAGTGGAGAAGCTATATACATGACACTTGATGCCTACAATAATGGACTGCTATAATTAAAGAACTGCATTAACAGAGCCAAAATCTCAGTTATCCATATGTGATTCCTCCCCCCACCGGTTCTCTGACCACTGAGTTTCCGGTGGGGCATAAGGATAAAACGAAACAAAAAAGTAACAATTTAACCGGATTTAGTTTCTTCTTCCGGTTACAGCAAATTATTAAGTTTTTTAGAATTCATAATCTTTTCGTGAGATTTTCAAGCTGAAGCTTGAGCCAAAACTTCCATAAAAACATTTACAGTAAATAATCTGCAATCTCTTCAGAAATTACATGTTCGCAGTACAGGCAATGAAGGGAAACTCCTTCCTCTTCAGACTGCAGGACTGTAAATTTGGATTCGATAGGTTCATTACTATTTGATATGCAATTTGAGTTAGTACAGCGGACAACACCTTCCACATAAGAAGGAAGCACTACATTATTTTTCTGAACGACCTCAAAATCCCTTATGATATTGATTGTAGCTTTAGGAGAAATAAGAGCTATCCTGTTAAGTTCCTCAACACTGAGCTCCTTGCCTTCAATCTTAACAACGTCTTTTTTGCCCCGAGCCCCGGGAGCATTCATCACAAAACTGATAGTTGCCCGAAAAGCACTGGAGATACCCAGAATACGCAGGACATTCAAAGCCTGCCCGGCTTTTATGTGATCGATTACCGTCCCATTTTCAATTGCCTGGATTTTCAGGTCCCTTTTTTCTTTCATTCAATCACCCCCATTGCCAGGGCAAGCAGAGCCATCCTTGTCGGAACTCCATAAAAAGCCTGCTCAAAATAGCGTGCATGAGAAGTCGCATCAACATCAGGAGATATTTCATTTACTCTTGGGAGAGGATGGAGAATCTTAAGTCCAGGATCAGCACCTTTTAACAGGTCACCCGTAACCCTCAACTTATTTTTAACCTTTTCGTATTCTTCAGGGTCAGGAAAACGTTCCCTCTGGACCCGTGTCATATAAAGGACCTCAACATCCCCTATAATCTCCTCAAGAGAATCCGTTTCCTTTACGCGGATCTTTTGCTTCTGGAGGTCCCGGACAATTTCCTGAGGCATCCTGAGTTCTGGAGGCGAAACAAAGGTCATTTCTGCTCCGTATAAAGACAGAGCATGGCAGAGAGAATGGACAGTTCTCCCGTATTTAAGGTCTCCTGCCATGGCAATTTTTAAGCCCTCAAGATGGCTCTCCCTGCGGATAGTGTAGAGGTCCAGAAAAGTCTGAGTAGGGTGATGGACAGAACCGTCTCCTCCATTGATTATAGGGACGCTTGCAAATTCCGCAGCCATTCGTGCCGACCCATCAAGAGGATGACGCAGTACGATAAGGTCGGCATATTTACTTATCACGCGGATAGTATCAGCGAGGTTTTCCCCTTTCATGACAGAACTTGCCTCAACTGCGCCCAGATTTAGTACCTGACCTCCGAGCCTCCGCGTAGCAACCTCAAAAGACAGTCTTGTTCTTGTACTTGGTTCGAAAAAAAGAAGAGAAACTATTTTTCCATCCAGCAGCCTGGACTTTTCTTCCCCCCTGGCTACAGGTTCGAGTTTTTCTGCGGTATCCAGAACATAATCGATTTCTTCCCGTGAAAAATCTTTCATTGAGATGACGTGCCGGTTCTTGAATAACATCAATTTTTCATAAATGATGCCCTGAGATATAACCTTTGCTCCGGGAATTTTCCAGGATGGTGCTGCAAAGATAAAAACCAGATTCGCTTCGGAGCTATGCGGATTTACTTTGACACGTTTTTCAGGAACTCAAGCCAGAGCTTGACATCTTTAACTCTCTGTGCATTAAACTTCTCTTGAAAGCGTTTTGTGCTCTCTTTAAGAGCACCGCTTTCAATCTCTTTAAGGTCCATTATTGCACGCAGCAAGCCTGCAGTCTCATGATACAGGGATTTTGCCTCTTCCTCTGTAAGAGGCTTCTCTTCAAGTTCCTTTTCATCCTCTTTCTCTTTTGCCGAGATAATATCGATGCATTTATCTATTCGGGACTTTTCGCCTGGAGTGAGGTTTTCTTTCTGAATAAGTTCCCACACATAGTTATGAAGAGGGTATCTCTTTCCCTCACACTCCACATAATCCGGGATATGCTGCCCTACCCAGAAGAGGCGGCCGTGTAGAGCAGATAGCAGCTGTTTTCGTTCCGCATCTGTGATATATTTGTGGGAAAAGTCTTCATTATCTTTTGATTTAAGGCTCTTTTCCATTAACTATCCCCAAAAAGTAAATTGCTCTCCCTGATCAAAAATTTTTTGCGGCAACCGTTTAATACAAAGATTTCTTTCAGCCGTATAGATGAACTCAGAAAAAAGGCTTTCAAAGAAAAAATTCAGAACAAAAAGCAACATAAATAATGAAGGAATCACATAGCAAAAAAAGAACAGCAGCAAATGAACAGAATTAATAAATGAATCAAAAAGGATAATAAATGTCCAGTAAAAATTTAAGAGTAAAGTAAATTTGAGTATTAATTTAATTCAAAAAAAACAGAAGGGAAACCGATATAAAAATTCAATTTTCGCATTTTTAAGTTTCCCGATAGAGGTGATACTATCGTTCCCATAATTCAGGTTGCACTTGATCTTCTGGAACTTGACCGCTCAGTGGAGATTGCAAAGGAAGCAGTCGCAGGAGGAGCGGACTGGATAGAAATAGGAACTCCCCTGATCAAGAGCGAGGGCATGAACGCAATCCGCGCCATGAGAAAAGCTTTTCCGGACAGGACAATTCTTGCGGACATGAAAACTGTAGATACCGGAGCTATGGAAGTAGAGATGGCGGCAAAAGCCGGTGCAGATGTGGTTATTGTTCTCGGCAGTGCAGATGATTCTACAATTCTTGACGCACTCCGTTCAGCACACACATACGGAGTCAGGCTGATGGCAGACCTGATCTCGGCTCCGGACCCTGTAAAAAGAGCAGTGGAGCTCGAAGCTCTTGGTGTGGACTATATTAACGTTCATGTAGGTATAGACCAGCAAATGGTCGGAAAAGACCCGATATCTATTTTAATGGAAATTTCAGAAAAAGTGAATGTTCAGCTTGCAGTAGCCGGAGGGCTTGATACTGAAAGTGCAGCTCAGGCGGTCAGGGCTGGTGCCAGTATTGTGATAGTGGGAGGAAACATAACCCGTTCTGATAATGTAACCGAGGCTGCAAAGAAAATAAGGAAGAGTGTTGACTCTCCTGAATCTGTAGATATTCGGGACAGGGGAACCGTAGACCAGGAAATAAGGGAGATCTTTAAGGAAGTCTCTACCTCCAATATCTCGGATGCAATGCACAGAAAAGGAGCGATGAAAGGCATCCATCCTCTGGTAAGAGGAAAAATGGTAGGCACTGCAGTTACAGTGCAGTCTTTCCCGGGGGATTGGGCAAAGACCGTCGAAGCCATCGATCTTGCAAAACCGGGAGATGTAATAGTGATCTACAACGAGAGCAAGGACATTGCGTGCTGGGGAGGGCTTGCAACCCTGAGCAGCCTGAATAAAGGAATTGCAGGCGTGGTAATAGAAGGGGCTGTAAGAGATATTGACGAAGTGGAAAATCTTGGACTTCCGATTTATACAAGCAATACAGTACCAAATGCCGGAGATCCTAAAGGGTTTGGAGAAATCAACGCTGAAATCACATGTGGAGGTCAGGCTGTAAGACCTGGAGATTATATAATCGGTGACGAAAGCGGGGTTGTAGTTGTCCCGAAGGAACGCGCCTACGAACTCGCAAGAAGGGCAAAGGAAGTTAACAAAACAGAAAAGAGACTTTTTGATGAGATCCGGAGGGGTGGAACCCTTTCAGAGATTCTGGAGCTCAAGAAGTGGGAAAAACGTTGATAAAAGCTGTTCTTTGGAAAACTTCCGGAAACTGGAAGTAACAGAATAAAAAATGGAGAATAAAAAGCAGGATAAAAACCGGGAGTCAAAACCTGAATAAAAAAATGAACCAAAAAAACTTCTGGCTTATTTGCTTTCAGAATCAGGGTTTTTGGAGGCGCAGATGCAAAAGCCCTGATAATGAGAGGTATTCTTTTCCCGGGTTGCCCTGCTGGAGTTATAAGATTTCTCTAAATTAGTGATACTTACGAAGGGGAAACAAACTTATGGAACTTTTTTATAGATGAAGACGCATAACAGTATAAATAAATTAATATGAAGGATTCAAATGCTTCTCTAGGGGGTGAAGCTATTTTGGGTTCAGGATTCTTAAATAAATCCATAAACAAATCTTTAAACAAATTCATACGTAACGAGAAAGCCGTAAATCGTATGGTGGTCGTTGCCCTCGCGATGATGTGCGTGGGACTTCTTGCCCTTATGGGAGGAGCTGTACTCCTTGGAGGAAGTACGGAAAGAGCCCTGAAATCAGGAACTTTTACGCAGCTCGATGTTCAGATACTTGATTCAAAGAACCTGGAAATAGAACATAAGGGAGGAGATCCGATTAACCTTGGAGAAAACGCAAGCGTATACCTCCAGCACAATGGTATTGAGTATGAAATAAGCCCTGACCCTCCTGTTGTTCTTGAAGTTGCAAACAGTATGAAACTGTCCCTTCCTGGAGGAGTTGAACTCAAAGACGGAGATTCGGCTGTTATTACAATAAAGAACGAGAGGAAAAACAAAATAATTTACAGAAAAGAGCTTCTTTCGGGACCTTCAAGCTGAAGAAAGCATTTTAGAGAGCAGAAAAGCTCTTATAAGCTTTAGTTCCTCTTCCTGACAGCCCTCTCCCACTTTCATCCTGATCAGGGAGTTAATTTCAGTTTCCAGTACTTCCAGTGCTGATTTTATTTTCTTCTGCTTTTCAGAAGGTACAAGCCCTTCAATTTTTCTGACCTTTCCGGCAAGTACCAGTTTTTCGAACTGCCTGTAAACATTTTCCACGCTTAAACCTTCAATTTCTGCAATTTCTCCAATATTCAATCCCTGTACATAGAGTGAATAAGTCTTTTCAAGAGAAACCTTTTCAAAGAGATCCATATCAAGCATATTGTCAACTAACTCAGAGGAGCTGTTTTCAAGTTCTTTTTTACTAAAGCCGTCAGAAGAGTCTGCTTCAGACCAGTCCTGGATACTCATATCCAGATACCTAACCCTTTTTGCGGGAAGGCTGCGTGTTTTTAAAAGTCTTTCGGAAAGTGTGCCGAAGGATGAATTTTCTGATTTTTTCTCTTCACCGGCTTCCGAAGAAAGAGTTTTAATCCCAAATCCTTCTTTTTCAATTTCAAGCTCTGAAAGTGGAGTTTCATGTACAGGACTCTTTGAGCCTCTACTCTCTTTTTCGAATTCAGTACAGAGATTTTTGGAATCTTCGGCTTTCGCTGAAGGAGTCAGGTCGTAGTCCCTGCAATAATCCCTGATCTCTTTGAGAAAATCATCTCCATATTTCCGGAGTTTATGGTCTCCTACACCTGTAATAGAATGAAACTCTTCAGGGGTGCGCGGAAACTTTGAAGCCATTTCTTTGAGGCTTGTGTCAGAAAAAATGATGTATGGAGGAAGGTTTTTGTTAAAAGCTATCTGTTTTCTCAGAGCTTTTAACCGCTCAAAAAGAATGGGGTCGTGCTCTGTACCGGATCCTGGAAGTACTCCAGACCTGGCTTTTTTAAGAATATCAGTAGCAGTTGAATACTCACAGGAAGGAATCTGCTCATCTTTTTCGCCTTTTCCTGAAATTTTGCCTGCAGGAGCCGGCAGCGTAAGATTCTCTTCAGTTCCGGGTATAAAGCCAGCAGGACAGACAAGTTCAACGCTTTCCGAACCGTTCAATATTTTCCTGCTCATAGCGTTCAGTTTCAGGACAGGATACTGCACTCCGCTGACCTCCAGAAGCCCGATGTTCAGCATTTCAGAGGCAAGCGACCTCCACTGCTCCTTTGTGAATTCCTTGCCGCTACCATAAGCTTTCAATTTTTCATGGCGATTCTGCTTGATTTTTTTAGTTTTTGAACCCGTAAGTACATCAATAACGTAGTTAGTGCCAAAACGCTGGCTCAATTCCTGAATGCAGACAATCAGTTTTCTGGCAGCTTCAGTCCCATCAAAAGTGTTCTTAGGTCTGAGGCAGGTATCGCAGTTTCCACATGGCGTTGAAAGTTCCTCACCAAAATATTCCATGAGAGTCTGACGCCTGCACTTATTGCCTTCACAGTAAGCTACCATCTGCCTTAACTGAACAAGAGAGATATCCTTTTCTTTCTCATTTGTTTTCTGAGCTATAAAGTACTCAATTTTAAAGCGGTCTCCCCTGCTGAAGAAAAGGATGCATTCGCAAGGGCTCCCGTCCCTGCCACCACGTCCTGTTTCCTGGTAATAGCTCTCAAGGTTCCGCGGGAGATCATAGTGAATTACAAAGCGGACATTGGACTTGTCGATGCCCATTCCAAAGGCAATAGTAGCCACTATTATATCCACATCATCTTTTATGAACATCTCCTGATTTCTGGCACGTTCGGAATCTGAAAGTCCGGCATGGTATGGAAGAGCCCTGAACCCGGCAAGGTTCAGTTTTCTTGTCAGGGTTTCGACATTGTTCCGGCTCTGGCAGTAAATAATTCCGGCTTCACCTCTGTGCCTGAGCAGGTAGTCAGTTATCTCTGAAAAAGTATCTTTTTTTGGCCTGACCTCGTAGTAAAGATTGCTCCGGTTGAAGCTGGCAACATAAGGACCTTTTTCCGGGTCGATATCAAGTCCAAGCTGGGAGATGATATCTTTTCGGACCCTCTCGGTAGCTGTAGCCGTAAGTGCAATAACGGGCACTTCAGGAAAACCGGCCTTCGAATCCCTGAGGAGTTTCAGTTTGCGGTACTCGGGCCGGAAGTCGTGCCCCCATTCCGAAATACAGTGTGCCTCATCAATTGCAAAGAGACTTACCTTGCCTTTCTTCAGAAAAGCAATGGTTCCAGGCATCATAAGCCTTTCTGGTGCAATATACAATACCTTCAATCGGTTTTCCAGAAAAGCTGTTTTAACATCCCGTATTTCTCTGGCACTCTGAGTACTGTTCATGCAGGCTGCAGCAATCCCATTCGCTTCAAGCCCGTCTACCTGGTCTTTCATCAGGGAAATCAGGGGAGAGACTACAACAGTAACTCCATCCAGAAGTAAAGAGGGCAGCTGATAGCAAATTGACTTGCCCCCTCCTGTGGGCATGAGAACAAATACGTCTTTTCCGCCCAGAACATCCCTGATGATTTCTTCCTGCAGAGGTCGAAAAGCAGTATATCCGAAATACTGGCGCAATACGGAGTGCATTCTTGAAGACATTAACACTCTGGACTCAATTTCATTTTTACTATCCTTCAATACTCCGTAATCAGTACCCATTATTTCATCCCTGAACTTTCAGAACTCGTAATATGCCAGAAAAGATTCCGAGAAGCCTCTCGAAGTCAATTTACGTATGTTAAATTCCATATAAGCGGTTTACGACACCTGCACCATAATTATCTGTAAATCCACAATGCTGTGGTTTTTTGGATTCATCTTATTTAAGTTGCAGGTATGCAGGGTGAAAGTATTATGCGCCGGTATCCAGAAGATAAAGCACAACTCTCAACAAATTAGAGATGAGATTCTTTTCAAAAACCTGATAGAAGAACCATGTGGATCTTTTTTAATGAAACTATCAAGAGCCGAACTTTAGAAAGAAATTTATGTGATGACGACATTTAACTTCATTAACAAACATGGTATGTTTGGAGAATAGCTCAAGATTAAGCGGTCATCATGTGAATAGATTAAGAATCCCCTGAATACATATTCCGTTCCAGTACCTCAAAACTTAAAGTCCTGTACTGAAAAGTAAAACCCAAGTAACGATGATGGTGCCTTTTCTTCGTGAAGCTGATAGGACTTAAGAAGAAAAGGTGAGGCCGCTAAGGCGGGAAAGCAAATGTGGAAGTAAAGAATGGGGGGAATGGAACGGCTATATGACCTCTTAATCAGGCATCCTCAGCGCCTGGGAAGTAGTGCCTGGTAAGAGGTAAAAGAAGTAGGGGGACAAAATATGGCCGCACATATCAATCTTTACTTCCACCGTTTGCAAATTAACTTATTTTTACTGAGATATGAATTTAAAGAATTAGTAACGCTGTAGTAATGCCCACGCGTCAATATAAATATTTGAGCAGTCCACATCTGTGATACTTTTTCTGTATCCAGAGTTCCAGAATTTCCATTCATAATTAAACTGTACTGATATATAAATGGAAGAATAAATATTCAGAAAAATATATCAGAAAAATTTTAAATTGAATGGAGCAAATGTTAATCAGGCACTCAGGACAAAAAGTATGAAGGAACCTTCATTACTTCAGATCCATAACTCCTTTTTCCTGTGCCATCAGCTCAAGTATCTCAACTATTCTTTTCTGAGACTCTGCCATGCTCTCCAGAGACTTTGCGATACTCTCAAGCTTATCAATTACTTCATAATCTTCATTAACCATTCCTATCACTGATTCCCACTCGACATTTTTAATAGCAATATTTTGGAAAAGCTTAATATATAATTGTAATTTTTGATTTTCTGCAGAAGGTTGAGAAGATCTCAGAATTTGAAAATTGACGTGTAAATCATTTCACTTACCTTTTTGCTTGATCTTGCTCTCTAACCCATATTTCCTATCATTATTCAGTGCCTTATTCTGCATATTTGTTAAAAAACAGAAATCTAAAGCTTTTTTAAAGTAGCTTACCAGCCAGTAAGTTACTGGTCAGCAAGATGAAGTAAAGACACTTTCCAGAGAAAAAGAAGACAAAAGTTATGGAAAGAGACAAAAAACAAATATCTGATCTTTGAAAGAACGGGAATACTTTGGAAATTTTGTTAATTCCAGAATAAAGGGCTAAATTAACTTTCTCTAACTATACCTTTAAATATCAAAAACCCCATGCACAGACTCATATATCACACAAAAATATAATCAAATTTTCATAATTCTCATACAGTTACCAATCACTATCATTTCTTCAAAGGAAAGATTCACTCGAAGGAGCACTTCAATGGTTAAAACCGAAAAATTCATTCCGAAAGCAATTGAGAAAATAAGCAAGGAAATAAAAGACGGGAAGGCAATTATTGCACTCTCCGGCGGCGTCGACAGCTCTGTTTGTGCAGAGCTGGCATACAGGGCAATTGGGGACAGACTGCAGCCTATTTATATCGACACAGGGCTAATGAGAAAAGGGGAAACCGAAAGAATAAGGCATATTTTCTCCCACATGAATCTGGATGTTGTTTATGCAAAGGACAGGTTCCTTGCAGCCCTGAAAGGCATCACCGACCCTGAAGAGAAGAGAAAAGCTATAGGTGAGACTTTCATCAGGGTGTTTGAGGAAGAGGCAAGGAAACTGGCAGCCGATTACCTCATCCAGGGAACGATTTACCCTGACAGGATAGAGTCCGAAGGTGGAATCAAGTCCCACCACAATGTCGGAGGGCTCCCTAGCGTCATGGACTTCAAGAAAATCGTTGAGCCTATAGAGGACCTTTATAAGGATGAGGTCAGGGAAGTTGCCTGGGCTCTCAAACTGCCTGATGAGATCTGCGAAAGGATGCCTTTCCCGGGCCCTGGGCTTGCCGTGAGGGTTCTAGGAGAAGTCACGGAAGAAAAGCTTGAGGTTGCAAGGGAAGCAAACTTTATAGTTGAAGAGGAACTTCTGGATAGATTCTGCCCCTGGCAGACTTTTGCCGCCGTGCTCGGCAAAGGAACAGGAGTAAAGGGGGACATAAGGGCTTACGGCTGGATTGTAGCTGTAAGGGCAGTAGGGTCAAGAGACGGAATGACTGCAGAAGCCCTCGAACTCCCCTGGGATGTGCTCAAACACCTGGAATCCAGAATTACTTCCGAGATCCCTAAAGTAGCCAGAGTAGTATATGATATTACTCCCAAGCCGCCTGCAACAATCGAGTTTGAGTAAAACCTGAATGCAGGTAACCGAAGTTATAAGATAACAGAAATATAAAGTAAAGTGAAGCAAGTAAAGTGAAGCCTTAAAAGGCTTCATAAGCTTTTTTTCAAATTAGATAATAAATTATAAAGTGGACTTTAATCCACAAATATTAATTCACAAATATCAAGCCACAAATATTAATTTATAAACATTAATTCAAGCGAGTTTTAAGCCCATGTCCCTTAATAAAGCAGTACTGGATATCCGGCAGCGGATCAAAGTAAAACCCTCACCTGCAGATGAACCTGCGGCAAGCTGGACCGGAACAGACCTTGTAAACGGGGTCCAAACAAAAACCCTCACAGTGATCTTCAAGAGCGCAGGTTGCCGCTGGGGAAAAGCCGGAGGCTGTACAATGTGCGGCTATGTCTATGACTGTGCAAGTGAGCCGCCAACCCTTGAAGACTATGAATCCCAGCTTGCAAAAGCGTTGAAGAAAGCTGAAAAGTTCTCAGAATTCATGGTCAAGATCTTTACCTCGGGTAGTTTCCTGGATGAACAGGAAGTCCAGCCTGAAGCCAGAGATGCAATCCTTAAAAACCTTGCAGAAGATCCCAGAGTCATCAAGGTGCTGGTTGAAACGCGCCCTAACTTCGTAACCGAAGAAAACGTACAGGCCTGCCTGGACATCCTGAAAAACAAACCATTCGAACTTGCATTCGGGCTTGAAACAAGTTCGGACAAAATCCGAAAAGACTCCATTAACAAGGGTTTCACATTCCAGGACTTTATCCGCGCAGCAGAAACTGCAAAAAAATATGGCGTGACCATAAAAGCCTACCTTATGCTCAAGCCTCTATTCCTATCAGAAAAGCAGGCAATGGAAGACATTATGCGCTCCATAGACGACGCAGCCCCGTACGCGGATACCATCTCGATTAACCTCTGCAATGTCCAGAAAGGCACCCTTGTAGAAGCCCTCTGGGAGAAAGGCCAGTACCGCCCACCCTGGCTCTGGAGCATAATCGAAATTCTCCGAAAAGCGAAAGCAGCTCATCCTGATCTTCCCCTCATGTCCGACCCGGTAGGCGCAGGCTCAAAACGCGGCCCTCATAACTGTAAAGAATGCAGTTCAGAAGTTTCTGATTCTCTCCGGACCTTCTCACTCACCCAGAACCCTGAAGATCTCAGCAGCAGAGACTGTGACTGTAAAGAGCTCTGGAAAAAAGTTCTGGAAATCGAAGACTTCACATACGGAACACCCATTTTAGACTGAACTGCTGGAAAAGCGATCCACCTGAAAAAAATAAGTTACAAAATTATAATTTGGTCTGCGGAGTAAAATCTGAGATCAAGACCCACAATTTGATCTTCTTGATCTCAAAATACCCTATAACTTATAAATGACATCGGGAACCCGCGATCACTCCGGCAAGTTTTCCGGCCCGTAGATCATTGTTCCGACTCCGCCGTCAGTAAAGAGTTCAAGAAGCATAGAATGGGAAACGCTCCCGTTTATGATGTGTGCTCTTTCGACCCCGCTTTTAACTGCAACAGCCGCACCTTTGATTTTGGGGATCATTCCGCCCTTGATAATTCCTTCCTCAATAAGGGGATCAATTTCGTCCAGATGTAAGCGGGAGACGCGGCTGCTCGGATCGTTAATGTTTCTCAGCAGACCGCAAACATCAGTCATAAGGATTAGTTTTTTAGCTTTCAAAGCCGCTGCAATGTCTCCTGCAACCGTATCTGCATTTATGTTAAGGGCATTGCCTTTTGCATCCACAGCAATCGGAGAGATAACCGGTATATAGCCTTTCTCTAGCATAATATGGAGAATTTCAGGGTTTATAACCTCACTTTCCCCTACCCAGCCTATATCCACTTCAGTTTCCACGCCGTCGATAATCACATGCTTCGCAGCCTGTTTGTGGCCCAGGATCATTCTTCCGTCATAGCCTGTAAACCCGACGCCTTTGCCGCCAAATAACCCAATAAGAGATACTATCTTTGTGTTTATGTTCCCAACCAGAACCATTCTGGCAATTTCCATGGTTTCATCATCTGTAATGCGAAGCCCCTGGAAGAACTCTGCCTTTTTGCCCATGCGTTCCATTTTCTCAGTGATTTCAGGTCCCCCACCGTGTACAATAACGGGTTTTATTCCCACATAACGCAGAAGAACGATATCTTTTATGATATCCTCCATGATCTGGGTGCTGACCATTGCGTTACCACCCACTTTGATAACCATGATTGAATCGTAGAACTTCTGCATATAAGGCAGGGCTTCGATGAGCACATTCTCTCTTTTAAGTTCCATAATTTAGGAATCAGAGAATCTCTTTTTAAACTTATCGTTGAGTATTGTGGGTAAAATTAGAAAGATCTATAAAAAAGCCGATAAAGAAATCTCACACGAATTGGTGGATATACAGAAATAAGCCAGCCCGGATAGTATAAAAATAAAGACCTTTCCAGGCTAATTCGTATCAGGATTTAAAAAATAAAAATAAAGAACCCTGTTTTCCAGGGGATATGATGATAAAGATTCACTCGAGTTTTTCGATCCTTTCTTTCTTAACGAAGGGCTTGCTGATTTTCTCAGGCATCCAGTCAGGTCTGTTTTTTGGGGCTGCGACAAGTTCTTTCCATGCCTTGAAAACGTGCACCTTCTTTGTCCCGCGTTCCCTGAGGCGGATGATATCAGGTTTGGATTTGGTCCCGGAACCCCGGTTTGCAGCTTTCAGGGCAGCCTGCCGAGGCTGTTTTCCAGTGAAAACTCCGTGTTCATTGCCTTCTTCGTCTCGTAAAACAAAATTTCTTGTGTTGGACATAAAGGTCACCTCGCAAATTGTATTGCTAGACACTGATTAATTTTTAAAGTATATAAAATCTTTCTTTGGATGTTGCCTATAGTTAGTGGTTTATACAAAACTGCTCTCAATCTCTGAAGTGCATTTGAACTAAATATTTAGAGATAGTTATTGAAATGAGAAATATTTAAATATTTATTCCTTGTTAAAAATTCAACTCAAAACAGTATTCAGGTAAGGGATTTTAGACACTCAATTAGAATATATTTTATTGTACTTTTGGAAAAGAACCTGGAAAGCACAAACTTTACATGCTATTACTTCTTATGGTCATTATATTTTTCCAAACGCATATAATAAAATTATGTATTTATTAAGGATTTATTCTAAAAATCAAGTATACTTATCTTTTCACGGATCTGGTTAAACATGGAACACTGTACTTTCAACCTCCCGGACGTCCAGGCCAGCAAACCAAGCATAGCTATCAATCTTACCCGTGTCGGGGTAACAAATATGAAAAAGCTGGTTGAAATCAAAAGAAAGGACAAGCGCCCAATAGTATTGATCTCAACCTTTGACGTCTTTGTTGACCTGCCTTCGGACCGTAAGGGAGCAAACCTTTCAAGGAACTTCGAAGCTGTGGATGAGGTACTGGAAAAGGTTCTCAGCACACCTGTATATGAAATAGAACAACTATGCAGCGATATTGCACATAACCTTCTCGGACGCCATGAATATGCAAATCAGGCTGAAGTCAGGATGAAAAGCGAATATATGATAAGGCGTGCCTCTCCTTCCACGGGGATCAAGTGCCAGGAAGTGGTTAACATCTTTGCCGAAGCTTCAGCTGTGAGGGGTGACGGCGACAGAGACTACTTTGATGTGAAAAAACTCATCGGAGCCGAAGTTGTAGGAATGACTGCCTGCCCCTGCGCTCAGGAGATTATGAGAGATAAAGCCGCAACCGAGCTTGCCAATCTCGGAGTTGACAGGGATACAATAATAAAGTTCCTGGAAAAAGTCCCGATGGCTACCCATAACCAGCGCGGAAAAGGCATTATTTCAATCAAAGTAGCCCACGATTTTGATGTTTCCCTGGAAAACATAATAAAAATAATTGAACGCTCCATGAGTTCAAGCGTTTATGAAGTCCTGAAGCGCTCAGACGAAAAAGTTGTTGTGGAAACTGCACACATGAATCCGAAGTTTGTAGAGGACTGTGTAAGAGCAATGGCAGACAATGTCGTAAAAGAGTTCCCGAACCTTCCAGATAATGCAGTAATCACTATCAAACAGACCAATGAAGAAAGTATACACAGGCACAATGCATATGCTGAAAGGGTAGCTCTCATGGGAGAACTCAGGAACGAAATCAGCCAGTAAAGAATTAATAAATAAAGAAAAATTTATGCTGAAAAAATAGGCTGGTTACTGAGAAATCAGGAACCACTAGACTCTTTTTTTATTTTTTAAATTGAAAAGTTTCTTAAAATTTTTAAATATTCTGGAGACTTTTACAGGCAAAATCACACAAACTTTATTAAAGGGCCTGAATAACCTATAAGCATTTATTAAAAAAGAAGGAGTGGACTTGCAGGGCCTTAAATGCTGCGTCCTGGAAGCCCTTGAGGTGAAAGCATGGCTGATGCTGATGAAATCACGGCGGTAGGGCGGAACAAGAAGATTATCAAAGTGGGAGATGCTGTCAAATACGTAAATAGCGACACTTTGAGTCGTGTGACCGAGATCAAAAAGGACGAACAGGGAAAAGTATGGGCCCTGCTCGAAAGTACCAATCTCTGGTATAGAGACGAGACCCTGGAATATACAGATCTCAAGCCCACAGAAAAGAGAGAACAAAGAGAATTTACTGCCGAAGAACTCGAAGAAAGGTTCAGGAAAGAAAGGGAAACAATTCAGGCCTTCGATCTTGGAAAAGCCGGAGGCGGAGGGGCAGGAGGCTGATTTATCCTGCCTTTGCATTACCTTCTTTCTGGACGGGTTTCTAATACTTGTTTTTAAACAGATCTTTCTTTATTCATTGCAGAAAACGCTGATTTGCTAATGATAAGCTGCCATTCCAATAAGGCGACCGTTTTATTTTTCCTGCATTTTTATCCGCTGTGCAAGGATACATTTTCCACCGTGCCTGCCGCCAAGCGGGTTTTGCGGTGTACCCAGGGAGTTCATACAGCGGGCCATAACAGCCGCACCTCTGGCAAGCCCGTCATCCACAAAGACCACTCTCTCATCGATTTTCGGGGCAATATTCATTTTCTCAAGGCAGCTCAAAATCAGTTTAGGTTTGTTTCCGGTGATTCCTGCTCTGCCGGTGATTCCGATAGTGCTTTCTTCAAAAATGAGTCCTTCTTTCTTTGCAACCTCTATGAGCCTGCACACTACCCCTGCCATTACCTCATCAATGACAGCATAAACAATCGGCAGCCCATGGCTTTTGCATATTTCCATGCCTATTGCACTCAGTTTTCCCATATATGAGCCGTTTTCGCCCACATCGCAGCCTATAAGTGTTACACCTAACTCTTCAGCCGCATCCGGCCTTACAGGAACGCTGCCGTACCTCTTTCTATCTCGGGGGACTTTTTCAATGATTATGAGCTCATGAATGCGCTTCGAATAATCTTCTATGGCTTTAGCTTTCATTTTCAAAGTAATGAAAGAAGGAGGTTTCTGTTTTTCAAAAACCTCCAGAGCGGTTCCTACCTTAGAGTCAACAACTTTCGATCCCCGGATAATCGCATCAGGAATTGCACCTGCGAATCCACAGAAGTTTCCAATTGTTTTTGCATATGGCTGGTCAGGGCTTGTTATTCTGCCGTCAAGAGTAGTCCCGAAGTCGATTGAGATACAGGGGTTCCTGAAATCCACATCCGTCAATTTAGCCGCTTCTTTTATTCCTGCGGTTGCAAGCTCTCCTTCCATCTCGTTTGCAACAATCTCAACCCCAGTAGAACCTATCGGTGGCGTGACGCTGGCTACAGCCCCATCAAAAATTACTTTTTCCAGTTTGCTGTATTTTTGAAGCTTCTTAGGAATGTTTGAGACTGACATTGGAGGAGTCATATTTTTAGGAGGGACCCCCGCCATCAGACACCCGTCTGCCAGGGCTTTGATGAATTCGCCGACCTCTTCCGGAGAATCAAAGCCTGCAACTACACCAGTAGAACGTACCACGAAGTCCAGGTCAGTTTTTATATCCAGGCTGGCTTTTTCCATAGATTCGGTAAGGGTACTCTTTACCAGTTCTGCAACAGCCTCGCGCGTAAGTTCCACACCCGTAAGAGTCTTTCCGAAAACAGCTTCTCCGGGTTTTGGAGGGCGGACATCTCTGGTCATGCGTACTACTTTATTAATGATATGCGTCCTGCCAGTATCCATATTGGTGGCCGTAAGGATACATTTGGTTGTGGTATTTCCTACTTCTACTGAAGCTACGATAAAGAACGGTTTTGACTTGAGGTCAATCAAACGAACCTGAGGAGATTCTGCAATTCTGGGTTTAAGAGCCATTTTTGTTCCTTCCTGAGGATCTATAAATTAAATCAAATCCATTTATACGGTTAAATCTGCAGACGTAGAATCAATTAAGTTTGTACTATGGAACACATTAAGTTCATATTAGAAAGGATAACATTTAAAAACCGAATTCTGATATCGGACTTTTATGGAAGACCTGTCTCCAGAATTCAATAAACACATGAGACAAGGACACAATTTATCTGAAGTTTAAAGAAGGTATTAAACAAAGCCTATAATAACCTTTTCTAAAACAATTCAAATTGCCAGCTTATTTAAATTGGTTATTGAATGTTTCTGATCTATTCATGAATTATAATGACTATAATTCATTAAATGACTTTAATTTTTTATGTGATATGTCGACATATTCTGATCATTTGTTTTCATTCTAATCATTTGTTTTTCGCATTCTTTTTGCCATTCCAAGACTTTTTTTGCTGCTTCTCCAGAGGGAGAAATTACATCATTCAATTATAAAGGGCAGAAATTATAAAGAGCATAGTTATAATAATGCACAGTGATTAATATTTTCTCATAAAATATAATAATCGTAAATTGAAGAACCATTTTAGATATTTCGCAGGATTACGCACATAAATATCATGAAACCTGGGTAGCAATCATCGGAGGACTTTAATGCCGCTAGATCCTATTTGCAAAAAAATAATACCTAACGATACTGAATACGTTTCGGATTACGGGGGAAAACATTACTATTTCTGCAGTACTGAATGCAAGCAAAAATTCGACGCACTTGAAAAGAGCGTTATCAGACTCAAGCGCAGCCTGAGTGAAAAAGAAAAAATCTCTTTTGGAAAACTAAAGCGGGATATCATAAAGCCTGGGATCTGCACTCTTTGCGGAGCATGTGCAGCAAGCTGCGAATACATAACTATCAAAGATGGAAAACCCGAACTTGTCGGCCCCTGCAAAGCCTGCGGTGTTTGTTATTATCAATGCCCCAGGACTATCACCACGGAAGAAGGGCTCATAGGGAGCTTCAGATACGCCTATGCTGCAAAATCTGCCATACCTGAAATAAAGGGGCAGGACGGCGGAGTTGTAACTTCTCTTCTTCTGTATGCTCTGGACGAGGGACTTATTGACTGTGCCGTGGTCACAATCCGTTCAGAAGAAGAACCCTGGAAGCCCATACCCATAGTTGCAAAAACCAGGGAGGAAATTCTGCAGAGTAGCGGAAGTATTTATTCACATTCGATGACTCTTGAAGCTCTCATGAGCGCAGTAAAACAGGGGATGAACAGCGTTGCCTTTGTAGGGACGAGCTGCAATATTGATGCGGTCACGAAAATGCAGAAAAGCTCTTACGGTTTTCTGCACCTCTTTATGAGGGCAAAGGTTCTCAAACTGGGACTCTTCTGCATGGATACTTTTTCCTATGAGGGAATAAAAACCGTACTGGAAAGCTATGGAATTACACTGGATAACGTCGACGCCATGAAAATCCGAAAAGGAAAATTCGAAGTTACCCTGAAAGACGGAAAAGAACAGATCTTCGAACTCGATGATTTTGATGAATACCGAAGTTCCTCCTGCCGTTTCTGTACAGACCTGACCGCAGAAAACTCAGATCTCTCCTTTGGAGGAGTTGGCAGCCCAAGAGGCTACACAACAGTTCTTGCCCGTTCAGCCATAGGCTATGAAATCTTCAACGAAGCCGTGGACAACGGATACATCGAAGCCCGACAACTCAAAGACGAAGAACTCGAAAGAGTCCTCAACCTGGCAAAGATGAAAAAAGTACAGATGTACGACCTCAACAGGAGGCAGAAGAAGTAAAACTCTAAAATAATGGAAGATTAATGGAAGTCCTCTTGAGCGCAGCGAAAAGGACATCGTGCTGGAAGAATATATATTTATTTCATAAACTGTTTCTATAATGCATTACCAAAGGCATTCTATTCAGGATCATTCTATTTTTGAGGAATTTTCATGATCACAAAAGAAGATGTAGAACACATCGGCTGGCTTGCTCGCATAGAAATCAATGAGCAGGAAACAGTCGAGTATATGGAAAAACTTAACTCAGTTCTGGGGTATTTCGGGCAGCTTGATGAACTGCCGACCGAAGATGTTGCTCCTACATACCATGTTGCTGAGGTCTATAATGTATTCAGGGAGGATGTGGTGGAAAAGTGCCTCCCGCAGGAAACTGTTCTTGCAAACACAGAACAGAAACAGGATGGGGCTTTCAGGGTCCCGAAAATTGGCTGAGGAGTTGTTTTGATGGCAAAATGGATGAGTGTTGCACAGGTTAAAGAGAAGATTAAAGAAAGCTCAGCCGAAGAAGTAACAGCCAGATACCTCGAAGTTATCGGAAAGAGCAAAATCAATGGTTATATAACGGTTTCCGATAAAGCCCTTGAGCAGGCTAAAAAAATCGACACCGAAGGGCACGAAGGTCCTCTTGCAGGTGTACCGATTGCTATAAAGGACAACATTTCCGTAGTTGGGCTGCCAAACAGCTGCGGCTCGAAGATTCTTGAAGGCTATGTACCTCCTTTCAATGCCCATGTCATTGAGAAACTCCTCGCTGCAGGAGCTGTAATCCTTGGAAAAACCAATATGGACGAATTTGCCATGGGATCTTCCACGGAAACCAGCCATTTCGGACCTACTGCAAACCCCTGGGACCTTGAAAGAGTACCCGGAGGATCTTCCGGAGGAAGTGCAGCAGTTGTAGCAGCCGGAGAAGCTCCTTTTGCTCTTGGTTCTGATACAGGCGGGTCCGTACGCTGTCCTGCATCTTTCTGCGGGGTAGTGGGGCTTAAACCGACCTACGGAGCAGTTTCAAGGTACGGAGTTGTGGCTTATGCAAACTCCCTTGAACAGGTCGGACCCCTTGCAAACAACGTGGAAGATATTGCAGTCCTCATGGATGTTATAGCAGGTTATGATAAGAGAGATTCCACTTCTATTGACAGCAAAACAGAGTACCAGAAAGCTCTTGTTGATGACGTGAAAGGCCTGAAAATAGGGGTCCCGAAGGAATTCTTTGGAGAAGGGATTCATCCTGATGTAGAAAAAGCAGTATGGGATGCAATATACAAATGTGAGAGCCTCGGAGCGACCTGGGAAGAAGTCTCAATGCCTCATATAAAGTATGCCCTTGCTTCATATTATATAATTGCAATGAGCGAAGCGTCCTCAAACCTTGCCCGTTTCGATGGAACACGTTACGGATTCAGAGCAAGCGGAGAAAACTGGCATGCTATGGTTTCAAAGACCAGGGCTGAGGGTTTCGGCACAGAAGTCAAGAGAAGAATTCTCCTCGGAACCTACGCCCTCTCTGCAGGCTACCACGACAAATACTACCTCAAAGCCCTGAAGGTCAGGACTCTTGTAAAGCAGGACTTTGATAAAGCCCTTTCAAAAGTCGATCTGCTCATGGCTCCAACCATGCCGAATCCTGCTTTCAAGATTGGGGAAAAGATTGAAGACCCTCTTACCCTCTACCTTTCGGACATAAACACCTGCCCTATTAACCTTGCAGGCGTGCCTTCAATTTCCGTACCCTGCGGATTTACAGACGGACTGCCGATAGGACTTCAGATCATGGGCAAGCCCTTTGACGAACCTACCGTCCTTCGGGCAGCTTATACTTTTGAGAAGAATACTGATTACCACACTAAGAGACCTCCGGAGGTGGCATAAATGGTCTATGAAAACCCTGACGGTATAAGGATAGGGCTTGAAATCCACGTGCAGCTTAACAAACTCAAGACCAAAATGTTCTGCGGCTGCTCTACCGATTATCACAACGACGCTCCCAATACCCACACATGTCCGGTATGCCTTGGTCTTCCTGGAGCACTCCCTGTCCTGAACAAAAAAGCTGTGGAAGCAGCAATTAAGGTAGGACTTGCCCTTGAAGGAGAGATTGCGGAAGAGACCCAGTTCCACAGGAAGAATTACTTCTATCCTGACCTTCCCAAAGGTTTCCAGGTCACACAGTACGACTATCCGATTGTCAGCAAAGGAAAGGTAGTGATCGAAGGAGAAGATGGAGAACACGTAGTCGGAATTACAAGGGCTCATATGGAAGAAGACCCCGGAAAGCTTGTACATATAGGGAGCATTGAAAAGTCCAAAGGTGTCCTTATCGACTACAACAGGTCAGGCATGCCCCTGATTGAAACCGTTACCGAGCCGGACATGAGGAGCCCCAAAGAAGCCAGGAGGTTCCTTGACAAGTTCAGGAATATCCTAGAATACCTTGATGTTTTTGACGGAAACCTTGAAGGGGCTATGCGTGTCGATGCAAACGTCTCGGTCCACTGGGGCACCAGGGTTGAGATCAAAAATATTTCCTCCCATAAAGGAGTGGAAAGGGCTCTGCTCTACGAGATCATGCGCCAGAAGAACGTGATCCGCAGAGGAGGAAAAATCGTTCAGGAAACCCGCCACTTCGATGAGGGTAGAGGCGTAACGCTTTCAATGAGGACCAAGGAAGAGGCAGAAGACTACCGCTACTTCCGTGAGCCAGACCTTATGCCCATGCGTGTTACTGACTGGATTCCGGCAATCAAGGAAACCCTGCCAGAACTTCCGGACGCAAAACGCGCACGCTTCATGGAGCAGTATGGCATCACGGATATGCACGCAAGAGCTCTTACCTCAAAGATTATGCTCGCCGACTTCTACGAAGGGGTCTGTGCAAAAGGGGTTGACCCGAAGATTGCAGCTACCTGGACTGCTGACGTCTTCCTCGGGGAACTGAACTACCGCGACCTTGCGATCTCTTCTTACGACGGCAAGACGATTGGCTTCATCCATGCAAAAGACCCTGAGGTGGAGAATTCCTTCAAGGTTTCGGACATGGTAGAACTGGTCAACCTTTTTGCTGAAGGCAAAATCAGCGACAGGGCTGCAGTAGAAGTCATCCGTACCATCCTGGACGGAACTGAGGAAAAGACTCCCTCGCAGATCATCGAAGAAAAAGGTCTTTTCAAAGCCGAAGACGATCTGGTTACCAGGGCTGTTGCCGAAACAATTGCCGAAAACGCAGCTGCAGTGCAGGACTATCTTGGAGGAACAGAAAA
>ENA-UOYA01001379-UOYA01001379.1-activated-sludge-metagenome-genome-assembly--contig:-NODE-1379-length-26168-cov-16.024968_pt1 | contig 26168 bp, 20 predicted proteins | sample MGYA00238163_ERZ764804 | MGnify/ENA primary metagenome ERZ764804 (study PRJEB28919, sample SAMN05720223) | activated sludge metagenome | isolation source: Anaerobic digester | place: Hong Kong... | reverse complement strand
CATTATCAAAACAGAAGACCTGACTATATTACAGCCTTCTTCAACTTAATTAACTGGGCTGAAGTAAGCCGCAGATTTGAAGCCGCTAAAAAGTAATTTTTGCGCTTTCTAAAACAAAAAAACCATTCTTTATCGGAATGGTTTTTTTATTACCTATAATTTCTATTACTTTAAATCGAAATGAAAAAAGCAATCATACTTTCCGGGATACTTATTTTGGCGATGGGCTGTAAATATTTTGCAAAAAATAAAGCAGCACAAGATGAGCGTGTTATTGCACGTGTGTATGATGAGTTTTTATTTCTCTCTGATGTTCAACCCCTCGTTCAGGGCGTTTCGCAAGAAGACTCTGCCAAGCTCATTGCATCCTATGCCGAATCGTGGGTGAAGAAAAAATTGCTCTACAAAAAAGCGCAAGAATATATTGCGGGTGATGAAGCCGGAATTGAAAAAAAAGTGGAAGCCTATCGCCAATCGTTAACGCTCTACGAATACGAAAAAGAATTGGTGCGCACCAAATTAGACAAGGCTGTAAACGATGAAGAAATCAACATCTACTACGAAAAAAACAAAGCGAATTACGCATTAGAAAACGATATCTATTTAGTGAATTATGTATTTATCAATCCCGAATCGGAGGATTTTGAGAAAATAAAACCGCTTTTTACTAAAAAGCGAAATGAAGATGAGCAGCGCGCTTTGGAAGGCTATTGCAAAGCGTATTCGAAGAACTATAATATCACTGATGGGGTATGGAAAACATCAAACCGGATGACTATCGACTTCTTAATGGATGATGCGCAAATTGCTTCTTTAGGCAAATCGGAGACCTACCGAGAATTTAAAAATAACGACCAAAGTTTTTTTGTGCGTATAGCTGATATTAAACGAAAGGGCGAAGCCACACCGCTTCCGGCTATCAAAGATCAAATCAAAGAGATGTTGATGAACAAGAAAAAAGTAATGCTCATCGATAACATCTACAACAAAATTCTGGAAGACGGGTTAAAAAAAGAAAATGTTGAATTGCTTGTAAAATGATAAGGTCACGATTCATATTTGCGCTCTTTACACTTCTTTCAGTTGCACAATCCTGTAATGCCCAAACGGAACAACAATCCATGATTTTAGGTGGCTCCTTGGGCTTAAACTTTAACCAACAAGATTCGTTTCGTACTACCACATTTAACTTCTCTCCTACCTTCGGCTATTTTGTAGTGAAAAATTTGGTATTAGGGGCGTCCATTGGCATTGGTACTACTTCCGATAACAAAGCCAAAGGCAGAAAAAGTCGTTTCTTTTTAAACACAACATTCATCCCGTTCATTCGCTATTATTTTCTGAAAGAAAAATTCAGACCTTTCATTTATGCGAAGTTCGGCTATGTCAATTCTACTTCCCTCATCAACGGTGGTTCCGCTAATGTAGATGGAATAACAGGGGGCGGTGGCATAGGCTTTGTTTATTTTGCATCAAAGCAAGTAGGCATCGAAACCACTATTGGGTATACCGGACAAAAATTACAAAAACAAAATTTGAACTCTACGATAGGATTTGGTGTTGGTTTACAATACTATTTTCATCCACACGTAAAAAACTTACCGAAAACATGAACAAAGACGTATTAACGGTTTTACAAGAAGATTTTAATGTTTGTAAAAAATTCATTCATAAAGTGGCTAAAACCCTATTGAATGAAGAAGTTTCGAAGTACCCTATTTTTGTTGCGGTATTCGAAGATCAAGATATTGACTTAGGAATTCCCATTTTAAGAAGAGAAGAAATTGGCAGTGCTTTTACCTTCAATGCATCGCATTTGGAAGAATTTGCCAACAAAGGACTTGTGCTGAAAGATAAACAAGCGGCATTTCGAAAAAACTTCAAAGACCCTTTTGAGCAATGCTGCATTTTCATTACAACGGCCGAAGAATCAAGCTTTGTATTTCTTCCTTATGAAACGGAAATGGTTTGGGAACCGGCTAATAGAGAACAACTGAATTAATTTAGAATCTCAGTAGCCTCGAGTTTGAATTGCGGAATTTTCACTTCAAAAACAGCTCCGGTTTCTTTGTGCTGAAAATAGTATAACCCGTGCATGAAACCTAGTGGTGTGACCAATACTGCTCCGGAAATATATTCGTGATTTTCGCCCGGTTTTAAAATAGGCTGACGACCAATTACGCCATCGCCTTCCATAATTTCCACTTCACCAACTCCGTTTTGAATGACCCATTTTCTGCGCAGTAATTGCACCGGAAAATTATTATTGTTCTTGATGAACACATGATACGTAAAGACAAACTGCAGGTATTCCGGTTGAGATTTCTCACCCAAATAGTTCGCATTAATGCTCACCTCAACACCTGAAGTTATTTCTGTAATCATAATTAATGATGCGTTGCTGCTGTATTACTTTTTAAAAATGCATTGATACAATTTTTCACATTCATGTAGGCAATATCGAAATCGGCATTGGGCACTACTTTCTTGAATTTAGGTTCGAATTGCAATTCTTCTTCCGCACGTTTAATACGCTTTTTCAAGGTATCGGCACTCTCTGTATTTCTACCTTTCAAACGATTCAACAACACTTCTTTAGATGCCGGTTTAATAAACACCGTCAAACAATTTTCATCGTATAACTTTTGTAAATTCACTGCACCTTTCACATCAATATCAAACACCGCTACTTTTCTGTCGCGCCACAAACGCTCAATTTCGCTCTTCAATGTACCGTAAAATTTACCAGGATACACTTCTTCGTATTCTGCAAATTCGTTATTCTGAATCTTCTGACGAAACTCCGATTCACTAATGAAATAGTAATCTTTGCCGTCCACTTCATTGGCGCGTTTCTCGCGTGTGGTGCATGAAATAGAAAAGCCAAAATGTTTATGTTGCAATAATAATTTCTTGACAATAGTTGTTTTGCCTGCACCCGATGGAGCAGTGATGACAACAATTTTTTTTCCGAAATCAACAATATGTGGTGCGTCACTCATAACCTAATTCAACAGTTTTTTGCTTTGTTTGAGTAAATATGAAATTTAGAATGGAAAACTGAAAACTAATTGAAGGAAATTATTTCTTTTTCCCTTTTTTTTCAGGCACAACCTCAACGGGCGTAATTTGATAGGAATTACACACCACATCAAAAGTGGGCAAATACTTCTCGAAAACATCAATTTTTGCGCTGCCGGTAACAATCACAATATTGCCGTTTACTTTGTAGAAATACGACAAAAACTTCAACGGCATCGCCCCTTTCGCATTATCATAAATAATCCACACGGGATGCAACGGATTATCTTCCGACATACCACGCGCCTGCAGTTTGAAATTCGCCAATCGATTCTGCAATTTACTTACCATTAAATCAACAAACTGATTGGTGGTATAGCCAATAGACGTTTCAATCACCGCATTCACATTCTCTCTAAAATTATCCTGTGGCGTTTCCTGCTGACTTTCCATGATAAAAGGCACCACATCGTTAATATTTTCAGTTACTTCCCATTTTTTTGGACATAACATCGAAAATGAAAATTCCTTCGATTGATAACGATAGTATTCGGAAACCGAATCTTTCGTTTGTGCAACTGAAGAGCATGCGAGCGTAATGGCAACCACAAAAAACAGCAAGCGGATCATAAAATATTATTGGTTTGTTCTTTTATCTTTTCCAATTCATCTTTCATGCCAACTACAAGTTTTTGAATCGAAAAATCGTTCGCCTTCGATCCGATGGTGTTAATTTCTCGTCCCATCTCTTGAGTTACAAAATTCAATTTTCGGCCCAATTGATTATCATTTCCTTTCAAAATTTCGTTAAACAACGATAAGTGAGCGCCTAATCGTGAAATCTCTTCGTTGATATCTAACTTCTCTAAATAAAACACCACTTCCTGCTCAAAACGATTGGCATCAATTTTATCTTTGGAAATAAAATTCTCCATGCGCTCTAACATCTTGGTGCGGATATCACCTAATCTGCGTTTGTCTTCTTCTACTGCTTGTTGCAACAATGCAGCAATGTTATCTACGCGCAATTGTACATCTTTGGTGATGCTCTCTCCTTCTTTTTCACGGAAGCCCAAAATTTGCTGAATGGCTTTATCCATCAATTGTTGACAGAATTTCATCTCCTCGTCACTGATCTCTTGCTCCACTGCGGCATGAATTTCAGGCATTTGCAAAATAGCTGAAAACAATTGTGACGAATCGGCTTTCACCTCATCGGCTGCTGCTTTAAATTCGGCATACAATTGTTTGGCTAAAGAAATATTAATACTTGCTAAATCAGCACCATTTTTCTGCGAAAGCGACAAATCGATTTTACCACGCATCAACTTTTCGGCTAATTCATTTCTGAAATCGCCCTCCAAGGCTCTGTAGCGCGAAGGAATTTTAATGTTCAAATCCAGGCCTTTAGCGCTGTTCAGCGAACGAATTTCCAACACCAACGAGGTGCGGTTAAAAACGCCTTCTGCTTTTCCAAAGCCGGTCATCGAATGTAGCATAATAGATTGTTTAGCTGATTTTTGAAAGCCAATATTAGTCAATATCGGGCGAAAATGAATAAGCGTATTCGCATTTCCACAAATTCGGCTAAAAATGTCCGTTCAAACGGGTCGCAAACAGAATATTTATGCACATTTTCGGGCAATACCGTTTTGAGGTTTAAAAATCAAATAATAAGACTATTTTTATCCGTTATCAACTGATCAAAAAATGGAGAAAAAGTTATTGTTGGAGGTGAAGAACCTTGTGACCGAATTCAAAACGGATGACGGATATGTGAAAGCGGTGAATGATGTGAGTTTTACCCTTTATCGTGGGGAAACCATCGGTATTGTGGGCGAATCGGGTTCAGGGAAATCGGTAACCTCGTTGTCGATTATGCGGTTGATTCCCAATCCACCGGGCCGAATCGCATCAGGTCAAATCATCTACCACACCAAAGACGGCAAGCAAATCGACCTTACAAAATTGTCTGAAGAAGACATGCGAAAGTACCGTGGAAACGAGATTTCCATGATTTTCCAAGAGCCTATGACTTCCTTGAACCCGGTGTTTACCTGCGGTGATCAAGTTGCGGAAGCCATTATGCTGCATCAGAAAAAAACAAAAAAAGAAGCGAATGAGATTACGCTGAAAATGTTCGAAAAGGTGAAATTACCTAATCCGCAGCGGGTGTTGGATGCTTATCCGCATCAACTTTCGGGCGGACAAAAACAACGGGTGATGATTGCCATGGCCATGTCGTGCAACCCAAACATTTTGATTGCCGATGAGCCTACAACAGCCTTGGATGTTACCGTTCAAGCCACCATCCTCGATTTGATGAATCAATTGCGTAACGAAATTGAATCTTCCGTTATTTTCATCACGCACGACTTAGGCGTAATTGCAGAAATTGCCGATCGTGTGATTGTAATGTACAAAGGAAAAATTGTGGAGCAAGGCGCTGTTTTGGATATCTTCAGCGACCCGAAACACCCGTACACTAAGAGTTTGCTGGCTTGTCGTCCGCCATTAAAAATCAGATTACGCAAACTACCTACAGTGGTAGATTTCATGCGAGAAGAAAACGGACAAATCATTGAATTGCCTACTTCTGTTAGCGAAGCCATTAATGCGCAAGTGATTTCGAAAGCGGAAACAGATGCCCGTAGAGAGCGATTGTTAACGGGTAAAACTTTGTTGGAAGTGAAAAACTTGAAAACATGGTTCCCCTCGAAAAAGAATTTCTTCGGCAAAACCACTGATTGGGTGAAGGCTGTTGATGATGTTTCGTTCAATGTACAAGAAGGTGAAACATTAGGATTGGTAGGCGAATCGGGCTGTGGTAAAACAACATTGGGTAGAACTATTTTACGTTTAGCGCCTGCCGAAAGCGGTGAAATTTTATTCGAAGGCAAAAACTTGCTCGACATGAATGCCAGCGATTTGAAAGATATGCGCAGACACATGCAGATTATCTTCCAAGATCCTTATTCTTCGTTGAATCCGCGAATGACCATTGGCAATGCCATCCAAGAACCAATGAGTGTTCACGGCATTTACGAAAACGAAAAAGTGAGAAAAGAAAAGGTGATTGAGTTGCTTGAAAAAGTAAACATGAAACCGGAACAATATAGCCGTTATCCGCATGAATTCTCGGGTGGACAACGTCAGCGTATTTGTATCGCTCGTGCTTTGGCCTTGAATCCGCGTTTCATTATTTGTGATGAATCGGTTTCTGCATTGGACGTTTCGGTACAAGCGCAGGTATTGAACTTGTTGATTCATTTGCGTGAAGAATTCAAATTTACGTACATATTCATCTCTCACGATTTATCGGTTGTGAAATTTATGAGCGATAGAATGGTGGTGATGAACAAAGGTAAAATCGAAGAAATGGGTGCTGCTGATGAGATTTATAACAACCCGCAGCAAGACTATACCAAACGTTTGATCAATGCCATTCCGAAAGGAGAATTGGAGCATATTCGTCAGCGTATTACCAACCTACAACCCACTATCTAATCGGTGAAACAAAATGTAGACATCATTGTCGTTGAATCGGATTTGACGCAGGTCGAAGAAATCAAACGATTTCTGAAACCCGGATCAGAATCGTTTCAATTTGCGCTGAAACAAATCGGCAGCATCGATGATATCTACAAAGTGAAGAACGATACTACTATTGGCGCCATTTTAGTGAATGCCGAATTGGTGAAAGGCAGTAGCGACTTCGATAAGTTCAACACTTTCATGAAGCAACAGCAAATTCCGGTGGTATTGTTTTCGAATGCCATGGATGCAGAAGTAAAGCAAAAAGCGGTGCAATTGAATGCTTCTGATTTTGTGTTGAATAACAAATTGAATTTGTTTCATCTACCAAAAACATTGGAAAGCGCACTGAAGTTAAGTCAGCAGAAACAAGTGCCAATAAATGCTTCCGTTAACTATAATCTTTTCGACAATATCCAACAACCGGTAATTGTTTTCGAAGGAGAAAAACCAATCTATTACAATAGCAAAGCCCTTCATTTATTGAATGAAGAATCGCTTACCCAACTCAAACAATTTCTGGGTTTATCGCTCAAATCGTTTGAATTAACGCTTAAAGGCCACGAGTACACCGTTCAAAAAACGGATAAAGACGGCAAAGTAATATTGTTCATCAACCCTACCTCCGAAACCGGAATGGATATGTTGGTGGGCATGTCGAAGATAGTAGACCATGCGCCATTCTTGATTTTCAAGAACGACCATTTGATTTTCTTCAACGAGAAAGCGAATCAAACATTGGTAGATGTGGAGTTGTATTCTTCCTTCGACCAGTTGTTTTCGTTAAATACGGATGCAACAAATCCGCTCATTATCCATCGCTCATCGAAAGTGAGTTTTGGGTTCAACATTGAAAGCATGACCATTGCCGGCAAAGACTATCAGTTGTTGATGTTGCACGATGCAAAAACTGAAAAACGTGCCGATAATTTCCCGATGGGTAAATTCATCAATGCCTTTTCTCACGACTTGAAAGAGCCGGTACGAACGAGTTTGAGCTACATACAATTATTAGAACGTAAAGTCAACAAAGAAGGAGCCGAATATGTTTCGATTATTGCTACAGAAATGAAACGCATGGACAACCTGTTGCAAAACATGAAAATGGCCATGTCTTCGGATGACGAGCCTTTGAAATTGAGCAGCGTAAATGTGCGTTCGGTGCTAGAATCGGTATTCAAACAATTGAAAAAGGAGATTGATGCTGCTGACGCCATGATTGACTTATCGACTATGCCGGAAGTGCAAGCCGATGAACGAAAACTTTCGGTAGTGTTCACGCATTTGATTGAAAATGCAGTGAAATTCAGAAAAAAAGACAAACGTTGTTTTATAGAAATATTAGTTGAAAGTAAACTAACAGAAACCATTTTCTGTGTAAAAGATAACGGCATCGGCATAGACCAAAAATACCACCAAGAGATATTCCAGCCTTTCTATCGTTTAATTAGTTTTGATGAAAATCCGGCCAACGGATTAGGCTTATATATCTGCAAATCGATTATTGAACAGCACCGTGGCAAAATTTGGGTGGAATCCCGAGAAGGTTTTGGCACAAGTGCATTCTTCACAATACCGCGTTAAACTGCGCTCTTTTTTTACTTTTGCGGCTCATTCGAGCAAATTATGGGATTTACAGAAGAACTATACAGACGAAAAACATTCGGCATTATTTCGCACCCCGATGCGGGAAAAACAACGCTGACCGAGAAGTTATTGCTTTTTGGAGGAGCAATTCAAACCGCGGGTGCCGTGAAATCGAATAAAATCAAGAAGTCGACCACTTCCGACTTTATGGAAATCGAGAAACAAAGAGGAATCTCGGTGGCTACATCGGTAATGAGTTTTGAATATCGCGATAAACTCATCAATATTTTGGATACGCCCGGTCACAAAGACTTTGCGGAAGATACCTACAGAACATTAACCGCTGTAGACTCTGTAATTATGGTAGTCGATTCGGTGAAAGGTGTGGAGGAACAAACCCGTAAATTGATGGAGGTGTGTTCAATGCGTAAAACACCCGTGATTGTGTTCATCAACAAACTCGACCGCGAAGGACAAGATCCTTTCGAGTTGTTAGAAGAAATCGAAAAAGAGTTAAAGATTAAAACAAGACCTTTGTCGTGGCCAATTAACAGAGGTAGTGCCTTTAAAGGCGTGTACAATTTGCATCGCAAAAACATCAACTTGTTCAAGCCTTCTACACAAAAGGTTTCCGATGAAATTATAACCCTCAATGATATTAACGACAGCGAATTAGAGAAAATTGTAGGCGAGCGTGATGCAGCAAAATTGCGCGAAGATGTAGAATTGATTGAAGGTGTTTTTGATCCTTTTTCGATAGATGCTTATTTAGCCGGAGATGTTGCGCCTGTGTTTTTCGGTTCGGCCGTGAACAATTTTGGAGTACAAGAATTGCTCGATACCTTCTTGGAAATCGCGCCAACACCGAGAGGCAGAGAAACCGATAAGCGTTTCATTGAACCAACCGAACAAAAAATGGTGGGTTTTATTTTTAAAATTCACGCGAACATCGATCCTAAACACCGCGACCGTATTGCCTTTATGCGTATTGTTTCCGGAAAGTTTGAAAAAGGAAAATACTTCCATCATTGCCGTATCAATAAAGATTTCCGTTTCGCTACTCCGGTAACGTTTTTAGCTTCTGACAAGAATATTATTGATGAAGCCTACCCGGGCGATGTGGTGGGTTTATATGACACAGGAAATTTCAAAATCGGAGATGTGATGACGGAAGGTGAAGACTTCCAAATTCGTGGTATTCCAAGCTTCTCGCCAGAGATTTTCAAAGAGTTGATTAACACCGACCCAATGAAATCGAAACAACTGGAAAAAGGAATTACACAGCTTACAGATGAAGGGGTGGCACAGTTATTCACTCAGCAACCGGGTAATCGAAAATATGTTGGAACGGTTGGAGAACTTCAGTTTGAGGTGATTCAATATCGTTTACAGTACGAATATGGTGCATCGTGCCGTTTCCAACCGATTAACCTCACGAAGGCTTGTTGGTTGCGTTCTTCGAACAAACAAAAACTGGAAGATTTTATTCGATTCAAACACACCAATATTGTGCACGACAAAGACGATAACATCGTTTATCTTGCACCGAACGACTGGTTCTTGAATATGGAGATTAGTAATAATCCGGATATTGAATTTCATTTCAATTCCGAATTTAAAACAGAACGATCTTAATTCACTTCAATACATTAAAGTTATGCAAGAACAAACCACATTACGTACGCAGAAAATTGTAGTTGTTGTTGCCATTACTTTATTCGGACTAAAATTAGCGGCCTACTTGTTCACGCATTCGGTAGCTGTTTTGACGGATGCATTAGAGAGCACAGTCAATATTATTGCGGCTTTCATCGGTTTATACAGTATTTATTTGGCTTCGTTGCCCAGAGATAAAAATCACCCCTATGGCCACGGTAAAGTTGAATTTCTTTCTGCAGCCATCGAGGGTGCATTGATTGTATTTGCGGGATTAGTTATCGTTTACAAATCGATTGAACAGCTCTTACATCCGGAAGCCTTACACAGCTTAGATATTGGTATGATACTGATAGGCATTACTGCATTAGTGAACTATGGTGTAGGAACCTATTGTGTAAAGAAAGGGGAGAAAGAAAAATCGATTGCGCTTGTGGCCAGTGGTAAACATTTACTTACTGATACGTATTATACGTTGGGTGTAATAGGTGCTTTAATTGTTATTTATTTCACACACTGGACATGGTTCGATGCCTCGGTATCCTTAATTTTTGCCTGCATTACAATTTACATGGGTTATAAAATTGTACGAGAATCCATCTCAGGCATTATGGATGAAGCAGATGAAGCCTTATTGGAATCGTTAGCCGCATTTCTAGAAGCCAATAGAATTCCGAATTGGATGGACCTACACAATGTGCGTGTGATAAAATACGGAGGCAGTTTGCATATCGATTGTCACCTCACTTTACCTTGGTATTTGAATGTACACGAAGCACATGCCGAGCACGAAAAACTAACCGATTTAATTCGCAATCAATTTGGCGACAGCATTGAATTCTTTATTCATGTGGATGGCTGTATGCCTTTCTGCTGTGAGATTTGCAACAAACAAGATTGTAACGAAAGAAAGTCACCCTTTAAACAAAGAGTGACTTGGACCGTTGAAAACATTATGAACAACGAAAAGCACAGACTTCAATAACTATTGTGTTTGAAATTTTATCGGAACACTCATTCGCACCTTCACGTTTTTACCGGATTGTCTGCCGGGTTTGAATTTTGGTAACTGCGCCACTACTTCTTCTGAAGAACTTTTAAATCCTCTTGTGGAAGAACGAACAGCCGTTACGTTTATGACTTGACCATTCTCGTCTACAACAAAACTAACAATGGCAGTTCCGCTAATGCCTTCTTCACGTTCACGAGCAGGATATTCCAAATGGTCTTTAATGTAGCGTAACAATGCAGTTTCACCACCCGGAAACTCGGGCATTTCCTCAGCAAATGCAAGAATAGTTGGAGGCGTTATTACTTCAGGTTTAGCTGCTACCACTACATCTATGGGGCCTGCACCCCCAATTTCCCCGTTTGGAACACCTATGGGTCCATTCGAAGGCGTTCCGGTTGTATTCATAGCCAACAGCTCTTCGTGCGTTGTATCTCTGTCCTCAGCAGTATTATCTGTAACCACCATTGGCGTTAAAGCATCTGATGGCGGAGGCGTTCCTTTCGGTGGCATAGATTGCAATTTTTCTACAATCACATCCGGCACAATTAAGTCAATGTCCGACAATGTAATTGGCCCGGAAGCTTTAAACGTTTGATGAGCCGGAAAGAAATACTTATACCCCTTAATGCTCACCGGCACAATTACTAATAATAAGATAGAAGAGAAAAGTGCAATGGCAATATTTTTCTCATATTCCATGCGCAGTTGATAAGCTCCGTATTCCTTGTTACGGTTGTCGAAAATAATGTTTAGATAATTTTTTTCGAAAAGAACATTACGTGTTTCCATAATTAAAGATTTAATAAGGAAACGCGATAAGGACAATAATTACATAAAAACCATTGTCAAAGAATTGTCACAAAAAAAAGCTGCACCATTTCTAGTGCAGCCAATCTCTATGAAGAAGCAATGCTTACTTCTTAATAATCATTTTAAATCCTGTTCCGTGAATGTTCAACACTTCTACGTTCGGATCTTCTTTTAAATATTTACGCAATTTGGCGATGTACACATCCATACTTCTTCCGGCAAAATAACTATCGGTTCCCCATACCGCATTCAATGCAACTTCACGCTCCAACACTCTATCGATATGTAACGCCAGCATTTTCAACAACTCCGATTCCTTTGTAGTTAACTTAACCGAGTTGCCCGCTAAAGTTAATGTACGATTGGTATTATTGAAATCGAACTTTCCGATTTTAAATTCGTTCTGATCGCTCACTTCTGTTTTCGGTAAACGTTTGAAGATGTTATCCATTCTCAACAACAACTCTTCCATGCTGAAAGGCTTCGTGATATAATCATCGGCACCAATTTTCAAACCTTCAATCGCATCTTCTTTTAATGATTTTGCTGTAAGGAAAACAATAGGCACTTGACCATTGATTCTTCGAACATCTTTAGCTAAAGTGAATCCGTCTTTTTTGGGCATCATCACATCGAAAATACACATGTCGTATTTCCCGTTTTTAAACTCTGTTAAACCCTCTTCACCGTTACGTTTCAAGGTAACATCGTAATTTTTTATTTCCAAAGAATCGAGCAATAAGTTGCCGAGATTAGTATCGTCTTCAACCAAAAGGATTTTTTTCTTAGACATATTCATATATTTTTTTCAATTGTTAAATTAACAACATTTGAGGGGCAAAGTTTAGTTTAAAACCCGGAATTTTGATTCCTTAACACATTAAATATTACTTAAAGCACATGTTCAAAAGGCAAAAACACCTCAAAACGACTGCCTTTCCCGAGCTCACTGCTTACGCTGATTGTTCCGTTATGGGCATCAACAATAATCTTCACGTAACTTAGCCCTAAACCGAATCCTTTGACATTATGAATATTTCCGGTGGGTACACGATAAAACTTCTCAAAAATCATTTTTTGGTTCTCCTTGGAAATACCTATTCCATTATCTTGCACAGCAATAGTAATGCCTTTGGCGTTACTGGTGGTTGATACTTTAATCTCAGGCGCATCGTCTTTACGGTATTTCAAGGCATTTTCGATGATATTGTAAACCCCATTGGTTAAGTGGAATTTATCGCCCTGAATTTCCCATTTTTGAGCTTTAAAGTCGTGTGTGATGGTTCCCCCTTCATTCTCTACTCTAAATTGAAGTGACGAAACAATATCCTCCAACAAATCGTGCATATCTAACTTCTCGATTTTCAATTTAAAATCGCCCCGATCGAAACGAGCAGCTTGTAATACATTTTCAATGTGACCACTTAAACGTTTGTTTTCTTCCTCAATCATATCGGCATATCGTCTGATGCGTGTGGTGTTGCTAATCACATCTTCGTCTTTCAACATCTGACTAGCCAATGAAATGGTGGCCACCGGAGTTTTAAACTCATGCGTCATGTTATTGATGAAATCGTTTTTCAATTGATCGATTTTCTTCTGACGGAAGATAATGAAGAACGAAGCGCCAAAGGATGTTAGAATAATAAGGATGAAGGCCAAAGTGGTAGCAATCATCAACCACATCGATTGTAAGATATAATTGGTTTTATGCGGAAAACTAACTACAAGTAAGCCTGAGTTACGGTAAAAATCGTTGGCGTATAAGGGAATAGAATAATATTGTTCCACATCAGCCTTGGAAACATTCTTCAATGTGCCAACAATGGGTTCAGTTGAAAAGTCATCAAATAGGGCAAACTTGTAATCGAGATCAACACCTACATTTTTTAATTCGTTCTTCAATAAATTGTTCAGTAAAATAGTATCGATTCGCTCACTGAGACATTTATCATCGAGCATAAACTTAACAGCCAATTCCTCGAAAAAACGATTGTACTTTACAAATTGCTGCTCTATAACCTTGCGTTCACGCTCTTTGGGATCGCTTAAGTGAGTTACATCCAAGGCTTGTTTTTGAATTTGTTCCGCCTTCTCCTGCAGATAGGTTACAGAACCAAAAAACTTAGAAACAAAAGCACCTGTGGTATCGCTAAACCCGAATTTCATAGCGTTTTGGCCAATGGAATCGATGAGCATAAAATTCTCGTTGATCTGCCGCATCGATTGCATCGTATCATACATTTTCGATACCGTTTTCTGAAAATTAGGAATACCGGCACTTTTGAAATAGTTCTCGGCTTCATCTAACTCCAGTTTGTGGGTAGTATTGCTCATGGCCAAAGAAACTTCTTGGTCGAAGCGTTCTTCGCGCAGTTTGTAACTTTGTTTCACCCAATTCACCTGGATAACAACTAAGCCCAGCAGGGCAACACAAATAGAAATCAGAATAAAATTGATATAGCGTGGATTCATAATAATCGAAAATAAAGGTAATTCGTGAATGGACTACAAAAAGCGACTTTGTTGTGAAAAATTAATAGACTAAATCCCCAACCGCGCAATCGGTTCTACCCTTTGATCGCAAAAATCATTTTCCAAAAACTTGTAGTATCCGGCAATACCAATCATTCCGGCATTATCGGTACAATATTGAAAGGCAGGAATATGAACGTTCCAACCTTTCGTTTCGCCCAATTTTTGCAAAGCACTTCGCAACCCGGAATTCGCAGAAACACCACCCGCTAATGTAATGGTAGTAATACCGTGCATTTCAGCCGCCTTTGTAACTTTCTTCATCAACACGGCAATGATCGTATGTTGAATAGAAGCACAAATGTCATCCATATTGTTTTGCACGAAATCGGGCTCCTCCACTAAATGATCGCGAACAAAATAAAGCACAGCCGTTTTTAATCCGCTGAAGCTGAAATTCAAGCCTTCTACTTTCCCTTCCGGAAATTTAAAACGCAACGGATTGCCTTGCTGCGCGTGCTTATCCACCAAAGGGCCCCCGGGATAAGGCAATCCCAGAATTTTTGCTGTTTTATCAAAAGCTTCACCGGCAGCGTCATCAATCGTTTCACCTATCACTTGCATTTTGTTAGGCGATTCCACGAGTACAATTTGTGTATGTCCGCCTGAAACGGTTAAACACAAATGCGGAAAAGCCGGTTCAGCATCAATGAAATTAGCCATAACGTGAGCCTGCATGTGGTTCACTGAAAGTAAAGGAATATCCAACACCAAAGCCATAGCCTTAGCAAAAGAAACGCCCACCATTAACGCTCCAATTAATCCCGGACCTTGCGTAAATGCAATCCCATCAATATCTTTTTTATGAATTTTTGCATGTTTTATGGCAGCATCCACTACATACACAATATTCTTCAAATGCTCTCGTGATGCGAGTTCCGGCACCACCCCACCCCACTCGATATGAATCGCTTGCGAAGTAGTAATGTTGGCAAGAATTTTGCCATCTTTACAAATGGCGGCTGAAGTATCATCACAAGATGATTCGATGGCTAATATTACAGGCATTATTTGCCAAATTTAATATTTTGCATCAGGAAAAAAGGGTTGAAAAAATTTGTAACGATATTAGGGGTGTTTTTGCTGGTCATTCTGCTTACAGGTGGCCTTCTCTCTTTCCTTGTGCGTTACTCAAGCGTACAAAACTATTTGGTACAAAAAGCCACCTCCATTATCAGCGAACGAACCAATGCCGTGGTGAAAATTGGCTCCTTTGGTTGGAACCTATTCGAAGATATCAGCCTAAACGATTTTTACTTAGGGAAGAAAAACGGAGATACCTTAATTGCCGTTTCAACTTTATACGTAGATCTTAACAGTTGGAGTTTACTCAACAAAAAGGTAGAGGTGGATGCCATTAACCTCAAAAACGGGAAAGTAAATTTGACCATCAACGAAGACGGCACTCTCGATTTAGCAAAACTCTTTGCATCGGCAAATCAACCCACTGTAGATACTACAAAACCTTCATTGCCCTTCAAATGGTACACTTCACTCAAAAAGTTCACTACCAGTGGCATTGTTTTCAACCTGAAAAACAACAAAGACAAATCTACGGTATTCACTAGCATCGAAGAACTTACGCTTACACTGAACAAGATAGACATCGGTAAAAAGAAAATAGAACTCAATCATTTAGAAATCAATAACCCTATCGTTCGCTTTGTGCAGTACGATACAACAGCGAAAAAGATAGACACTATTCCGTTTACTTTTCTTCCAAAAGATTGGTACATCTCATGGAATAGCATCGATATTAATAAAGGAAGTTTTTCGCTCGATAAAACATTCAAACCTGCTGTAGAAAAACGAATCGACTTTAATCACCTCCTTACTAGCGATATTCACTTGAGCACCGACAAAGGTTTTGTGAACAGCGATAGCGTATCGACAAAAATTTTAGCACTCCGCATCAACGAAAAATGCGGTATTAAAATCGTTGAATCAAAAGGTGACTTATTGGCCTCGTTGCGCGAAGTACACTACACCGATTTTTTATTGAAAACCGTAAACTCAGAACTGAAAGACCAATTGGCACTACGTTATAACTCGTTTAGCGATTTTAAAGAGTTTATTGAAAAAGTGAATCTGCAAGCGAATTTGCACGAAAGTAAATTCTCCCTCAAAGACCTTAGTTATTTTGTGAAAGGGATTGAACCTTATGCACACAATACCATTTCTATTGACGGAAAGTTAAAAGGAAAAATCAGTGGACTTGATGCCAAAGACATAGTTTTAAAAACAGGCAATAACACAACATTAAGTGGTTCTTTGTATACCTCCGGCTTACCTCGCTTACAAGAAACATTTTTAAATATTCGTTTAAAATCGTTGCATACCTCTGTTGCCGATATTCGAAGAATAGCGCCAAATGCCAAAATACCTGACAACCTTAATAAACTACAAAACATCAACTTTAGCGGTGACCTCGATGGATTCTTAACCGACTTCGTAGCGCGTGGAAACTTGAATACCAATTTGGGTAATGCCAATTCGGATTTGAACTTTAAATACGATTTGAAAACCAGTGAAAGCGCTTACTCCGGTAATTTGAATTTGCAGAAATTTAAATTGGGTGAATGGTTCAACGACACTGCCATTGGCGATGTAAGTTTAACCGCTAAAATCAATGGAAAAGGATTAAAAATCGAAACACTCAACTCGAAGATTGAAGGACGTTTGGATGAATTCACTTATAAAAACTACAGCTATAAAAACTTAACAGTGAACGGAAGTGTGAAAGGAAAATCGTTCCAAGGTGCCCTTTCCATCAACGATCCGAATTTGGATGTAACATTCAACGGTAAAGCCGATATGAGTGCGGCTATTCCTACCTTCAAATTTAATTCGAATGTCAAAAACATTTCACTGAAAGAGCTCCACATTACTACCGAAGACTATCGTTTTCAAGGCACTGTAGATGCCGATTTTACAGGTAAAAACATTGACGACCTCGATGGAAGCCTAACCATTAACGATTTAAAATTAGCACGCAATGATGACGTGCAAATGCTACGCTCTACAACATTGAAATCAACGGTCATCGGCAACGGCAAGAAAAGTTTAGTGTTTGAAACCGATATGGCAGAAGGACGCATTACCGGAAAATATTCGTTGACGCTTTTGCCGAAAATTTTAAAAAGTTATTTCAACAAAACGATTTACAAAATTGAAGATACTACACGTTTCCCGAATCAGAATTTTGCCTTCGACTTTAGAATATACGACAGCTTGCCGGTATTAAAAATACTGGATCCTAAAATTAAGTTAGTGCGCAACTCCTTTGTGCGGGGGGAAATAGCTACTAACCCAAACAATTTCGTCATCAATGCCTCTATCCCGGAATTGATATATGATAATTATAAAATTAAAACGACCAATTTAGAGGGTGCAATTACGGATGCCAAAACATCTGCCAATTTAAGCATCGATAAAATATTTGTAAAAGATAGTTTGTATCTGGATACTGTAGCCGTGGCGTTGAAAAACAGTGGTGATGGCTATGCCATTAACACACAGCTTAAAGACTTCAAAAACTATAATCGATTAAATACCGACTTGTTTGTACAACCCGGCTATTCTTCAGTTGATATACAACTCAAGAAAACTTCGATTTGGTTAGGTGGAAAAGAATGGATTACTCCGGTGGATAATAACGTTCACTTGAGCAAAAAAGATATTACTATCAGCAACTTGTTTTTCGAATCGGGCGAACAGCGCATTACATTTGAAAGCTACAAAACCCAAGACACCATTGCTTGTGTGAATGTGAAACTAAATGAAACTTCACTCAATGGTTTCATGGCTATCTTTAACACAAAAGTAAAAGATATAGATGCCAAGGTAAATGGCAATTTGAAAATTGAACGACTATTCTCAAAACCTATATTTCTAGCCGATTTGAATGCGAATACCATTCAATTAGGGAAGGTAGCTTTAGGCAATTTAAGTATTAAATCTTCGCTCAACGAAAAGCAGAACAGAATTGATATTGAAGGATTGCTGAATGGTGCTGCCAATAAATTAAACATCAACGGGTACTATAGTCTAGAGAAAAACAATCAGCGCTTAGATGTTGTGGCCACCATTCAAAATGGCGAACTTGATTTCTTGAACTATCCGTTTTTTGCAAAGTATGTAAAAGATGTAAAAGGTACATTCAGTGGATTGGCACATCTTGCAGGACCCATTAAAGGCCTAACCCTTGATGGCAACATTCACATTAACGATGCAGATGTGCGTGTGTCGTACCTCAACACCAAATACAAATTACACAACGAAGACATAGCACTCAACAAAGACGGCTATTTCGATATTGGCGAATTAGTGTTGACAGACGAACGTAACAACACAGCTAAAGGCTATGGAAGAATCTATCACGACAATTTGAAAAAATTCAGATTGGATTTGAATGTGAACACACAGAACGCGATGTTCATGAATACTACAGCAAAAGACAACTCGGTGTTCTACGGACAAATTTTTGCAAACGGACGTGTTACCTTCAAAGGCACTATTCCTGTTGTAGATATTCATGCCACAGCAAAAGTGAATCCTGAAACGCATTGCTACATCCCTATCAATTCATCGTTTGAAACCAATAAGTACTCGTTCTACAAATTCGTAAACAAACAATCGGATTCGCTGCGTTTATTGGGCAAGAAAGATCAAATCAAACCATCAGGAGTTAACTTCACCGTAGAAGTAGATGTTACACCCGATGCTACGCTAGACATTTTGCTCGACCCGGCAGCCGGTGATATTCTAAGCAGCAAAGGAAGCGGTAACCTCAAAATTGAAGTGTTACGTACCGGAGAGTTCAACATTTACGGCTTGTATGAAATCGATCGCGGAAATTACTTGTTTACCTTACAGAACATCATCAACAAACGCTTTCAGCTAAATCGTGGCGGAACCATTAATTTCCGTGGTGACATTTATAAAGCGCAATTGAATGCCGATGCTTCGTATGATGTAAGAACATCTACCTACGATTTGATTTACGATCCATCGCAATCGGAATCGAACCTTTCAGAAGAAGCCACTGCACGTGCGAAAAATCGTATCACCACAAAACTCTTATTGAAACTTACAGGTGTACTTGAAAAGCCGGATGTAGCCTTCGACATTTCCCCACAAGACCCTGATCCTTTGATTCGTACACTCGTTGAAAATAAAATGCAATTGGTGCGCAGTGTGGAATCGGAAATGAATAAACAAGTCTTTGGTCTATTGGTGATGAACCGTTTCTTACCGGCAAGTACTACGGCTACTAACTCCATTGCTAACCCGAACTACATCAGTGGTGGAGTGGCTAACACGGTGAGCGAATTCCTTACTTCACAACTCTCGATGTATGTAAGCAATTTCTTTGAAAACATTAATGTAAAAGACTTTGACGTGAACTTAAACTTCCGTCAGTACGATCAACAAAGCAACACAGGCTCTACTGCATTAGATGTATATGACACCCGAAGAGAATTGCAGTTAGCCTTAACGAAACGTTTTTTCAATAATCGTTTGTCGATTAACGTAGGTGGAAACTTAGATTTTGGCGATCGCTACACCGACCAATCGGGCACCGTAAAGAACAACAAAACCACCAACGTAAATGGCGATTTCCAAGTAGAATATGCCCTTACCAAATCGGGCAACTTCCGTGCGAAAGCCTTCAACCGTGGCGACTACGACAACTTCAATCAACGTAACCGTAACAAAACCGGATTAGGACTTTCCTTCCGTCAAGATTTCGATAATTTCAAAGATCTCTTCAAACGCAAAAACCCGAAGAAAAAACCCGAATCGGAACCCAAAGCCACAGGCAAAAACGAAGAAACGCCAACAGTAGAACCCACTAACTAAATTTTATTGCCAAAGATTTACCGCTTTGCATTAAATTGTAGCAGTTTAGGGCATCTATTCATGAAGCAATCGCAAAGCAAACATCAATACAACCTGTTCATACCATCCGTATGGACAAAAGCGATGTTCCTGCTTTTTTGCGTAGCATGCATACATTCGACTCAAGCGCAAACCCTTTCGAATATCCGTAGTGTAACCATCGAAAGCAGCTCCGATACCCTTCAAATCGACACACTCAGTATTATCCCAAACACATTAAGCATAACTACAGCAAGTGGTAATATTGTTCCTGCGGCTGACTACGACTTCTACCCTTTCAGTGCTAAACTGATTTGGAAACAAAAGCCCAGCGAGCCCATTCGTATCAGCTATCGGGCATATCCTGTAATGTACGCCAACCGTTACTTTCATAAAGATTATCGAAGCATTGCAGCACAAACCAAGCAGTTCACCCTTTCGCCATTTGTGTATAATCCAACGCTTACATCCCCCAACGATTTCATGGATTTCGGTACACTCGACTACTCCGGAAATTTTTCGCGCGGCATTAGCTTTGGCAGTAACCAAGATGTAATTCTCAACTCAGTACTCAACTTACAACTACAAGGTAAATTGGCTGAAGACTTAGAAGTTGTCGCCAACATCACCGATAATAACATTCCCATTCAACCCGATGGCAATACTCAAAACCTACAGGAATTCGATAAGATTTTTATTCAACTTCGCAAAGGTAAACAAGCTGTAACTGTTGGCGATTTTGATATGATTGAAGGTCGCAACTATTTCATGCGCTACTCCAAAAAAGCACAAGGCGCATCAGTAGATTTAAACCTCGGATTAAAAAAATACGGTCAACTCAAAGTGCGGGCAGGCGGAGGAATCTCACGCGGTAAATTTGCCCGAAACACGCTCCTCATCAGCGAAGGAACACAAGGTCCATACAAGCTGGTAGGCGCCAACAACGAAGCCTTCATCACCATTTTAGCCAACACCGAAGAAGTGTTCATCAATGGCGTAAAACAAAAACGGGGCTTCGATCAAGATTATGTAATTGATTACAACCTCGGGCAAATTACCTTCACCCCCAAACGTATTATCACCCGCGATCTCCGCATCACCGTTGAGTTTGAATACTCAGAACGCAGCTACCAACGCACCCTCTTCGATGCCGCATTGCAATGGGATTACAAAAAAACACGCATCGGTTTTAACCTCTACACCGAACAAGACAGCAAGAATCAAAACTTCCAACAAAATCTCGATGCCAATAAAAAAACATTCCTAGCGGGCTTAGGCGATAGTATCGACAATGCCTTCTACAATGGCGTAGATTCAGTAGCCTACGATGCAAATCGCATTTTATATGAACGGGTAGATACCGCTTTCATTTATGGAACCGATACTGTTCCAATATCCTTTTACAGAAATTCATCTAACCCGGCAACAGCAAAATACGCCCTCACATTTATTTTAGTAGGCGATGGGAAAGGTCATTACAAAGCCGCTCAAACTACCGCCAATGGGAGAGTGTACGAATACACAGCCCCAACGCTTAATGCCTCTAATCAACTTATTCCATCCGGCAACTACGAACCCAAAATCAAACTCATTACGCCTGTACTCAATCAACTGTACACCTTAAACATCCAACAAGATATTGGCAAAAATGTAAAGGTAAATGTAGAAGGCGCCCTCTCGAATAAAGATGTCAACCTCTTCTCTAAACTTAACGATAACAACAACCTTGGAGCAGGTGCACATGGTAATGTAACCTTTAATAAAACGCTAAATGCGACAAAAAATCCTGCAACAATAACGGCAGTAGCCGACTATGAATTCGCCAATAAAACATTCAACTTTATTGAACGCTACAGAACCATTGAATTCAGCCGCGATTTTAATCTCGCCTCAACACTACCCCGCAAGAACGAGCACTTGGGCAGAGCAGGACTACAATACACCATTCAAAATTTATTGTCAACCGAATACCGTTTCCGCACCTTCATACAAGACAGTATCTACAAAGGTTTCGAGCATTACGTAAATCTGCAAACCACCATAAAAGGTTTTTACATGCGCATCAACACTTCGGCATTACATTCTACTAGCATTGTTTCCAGCACACAATTTTTCCGTCCGCAAGGCGAAATCAGTTACACCTTCAAAAAACTAAACGGCTGGAAAACAGGTATCATCTTCAATCACGAAATCAACAAAACAAAGCAAAACACTTCCGACACCCTCGACCCCATTCAAAGCCGACTATGGCAAGAATACCGTTACTACATCGTTTCAGCCGATACCCTGCAAAACAATTTTAAAGTAGAATATTTCGCCCGCACCGAACAAGCCGCCAAAGGCAAGGGATTCGCCAGTCCGGGGCGTATCAGCCACAACGTTTCTTTTTCCGGCAATGTCACCAGCCTGCGCAATCAAGGCTTAGCATGGACACTCACCTACCGCAGAGTAGATGAAAAAGATCCCGTAAAAGCGCAACAAGAATTACAGAACTATTATCTCGGACGTATCGATTATAATTTCACCGCCCTCAAAGGTTTGATTAAATCCACCACTTTCTACGAACTAGGTACAGGCCGCGAACAAAAGCTGCAATTGGTGTACATCTACTCCCCTACCGGTACCGGAGATTACGTGTTACAGAAAGGACAAGACCGCAACAACATCACCTCCTACATTGCCAAACAAGGCGTGTTGAATGCAGGCGATTCTACCTACATCCGAACCTTTCAAACCACACCGGAATATTTACCGGTGAACAGCACACAGTTCAATCAAGCGCTAACACTCAATCCCAGCGCATTACTCAAGAACCCGAAAAACGGAGGACAAAAATTCATCAACCTTTTTTCTACGTTTAGCAATTTACAATTGAGTAAAAAAATCTATTCGTTGCGCAGCAACAAAGCCTACGAATATTTTCTTCCCTTCTCCTCCAAAACCCTCGATACCAATTTGGTGCAGCTCACCATCAACTCGCGCAACAGTTTATTCATCAATCGCTTTTCATCAAAAATAAATGCACAAATCGATGTCAATTATTTGAAATCAAAAACACTGCTCACCTCCGGCAACGAAATTCGCATCAGTCAAAATCAAAGTCTTACTATACGCTGGAATATTTACAAAGAGCTGTTGCTACAAAGCTCCTACAACCACGGCACCAAAGCCAACCTGTCCGATTTCTATCTCACGCAACAATACAACATCAACCTCCACGAAACCTCCAACGAGCTCAGTTACTTGTACCGAAACATGATTCGCCTAGCCTTTACTTATGGTTTCAATTATCGCAAAAATACCATTTCCGTGTATGGCGGACAACTCACCACACAACACAACGCATCGGTCGATTTTCGTTTCAGCAAATCCGGCAAAACCACGGTGAATAGCAAGTTCACGGTAGCAGCCGTAAAATACAACAACAACGGAGTCGCCAATCTACAAGCCGAATACACCTTATTAGAAGGATTGAAAAACGGCATTAACTACATTTGGAACGTAGGCATAGAACAAAAAATCAGCTCTGCATTGCAACTCATCATCGGCTACGATGGCCGCAAAACCGGCACCGACAAAGTAATCAACACCGCACGAGCCGAGATTCGAGCATTGTTTTAAAGCACCCATAGCAAACAATACATAAAGTAAAACCGTTAACACAAAAGCTCCATGCGCAGATATAAACCCAGTAAGAACTACCAACACAACCGCGTAATCGTTCGCCACTACAGCCTTTCACCTGTGCAATATTACATGGAGGACGAAATCAACATCGAGCAATTCACCAACCACCTCATCGATTGCAGCGCAGAAGAATGGTTAGCTCTTTTTAAAACCTGCCATCCGCATCACTTCAAATACAACCCGCAAACACCAACACAGGTGTATGTAGAAAGCGGCACAGCAAACATACCGCTCATGATGAACGACACATTCTTCGCCACCTACCAACCCAATGTGTACTACGCCAAAAACAGCTCCTTCAGCGACTTCTCCACCTACCTCGTCAAAGAACACTACCCCAACGAAACCGAATATAGCAAAGCCAAACGCTGGCTCGGCAACACCTACCCCACCCTCACCGAAGGCACAACCCTCCTGCAACTAGAATTCATCATCCAAAACCCAAATGCATAAATCTTAAATCCCCAAATCCTAAATCATACATCCCAAATCCTAAATCCCCCAATTCTAAATCCTAAATCAATAAATCCTATCTTTATCCAAACAACAACCATGAAAACACTACTACTCGCCATTGCCATCTTCGCCACACTTGTAACACAAGCACAAACCCTAACCGATATCGATGGCGATGGCATTCCCAACACAAGCGATAACTGCATATTGGTCTCCAATCCCGATCAAGCCGATGACGATGCCGATGCTATAGGCACTCTATGCGATTGCGCGCCATTCTTTTCGAATCCAATAAAAGACCGACCAAATCTCACCTTCACCTATGCCACACCCGATACCATCATCACAGCAGGCACACCGGTAACATTCACCATCATTACACAACGGCCCGATAGCTTCCAATGGTTTAAAAACGGTATAGCCGTTGGCACCAACAGCACCACCTATTCCGATAGCACACTACAAAATGGCGATTCCATTTCCTGCGCACTCATCACCAATGCCAATTGCGACACCACCATCATCAGCGTGCCCGGCAACACCCTGCACATCACCGTAAATCCCGTAACCACAGCCCTGCAAAACATTAACAACAACACAGCCATAAGTGTATACCCCAATCCGGCACACAACAAAGTGTACCTCCACAGCACCCAACCCATACAACAAATAGACCTCTTGAACGCCATCGGACAAACCATAAAAAAATGGACAACACCACACAACAACCTACTCGATATTCACGACCTACCCAAAGGCATCTACACCCTCAAAATACAGCTGGAAAAAGAAACACAAACCAAACGACTCCACATCGAATAAACTCAAATACTAAATCCCAAATCGTAAATGTTTTGGGCGTTTTAACGCGCTTTCCGTTTCCATCTTTTGCTCGTTCCTCACAAAAGGATGTCCACTTCAATCGCTAACGCGGCATACTGCTCCACAGAATAATTTTCCCGTCATTTCGAACGAAGAGAGAAATCTCGCTTTGTCCACCACTGGCGGTCTTTGTCCCCCTCTGGAGGGCCTGTCTCCGTTAGGTCTTTGTCTCCCGCTTTGCGGGAGGCAGGGGGTGGTTCCCTAAGTCTCTCCCCCCAACTCTTCAACCAAAAAGAAAAGCCCCCTTCTCCCCTAAGCCTTCTTGAAAATAGTAATACCCAGAATAAGCATCACCAACCAAAACCCAAGAAAAACAAAGAATAGAATCTTAGCAATAGAACCTGCTCCGGCAGCAATGCCCGTAAAGCCTAATACACCGGCAATGATTGCAATAATCAAAAAGAGAAACGACCAACGTAGCATAGCATTTAGTTTTATGTGAACAATATTATATGTTTCACAAAGATGGGTACATCATTCCCCAAAGCATTATACAATTTTGGAGAAGAATTGTAAAATTCACAAAAGGTCGCTTCTGCCTCAGGCGGTCTTTGTCTCCCGCTTTGCGGGAGGTAGGGGGAGGTCTCTTCTGCATTCACCATAATTTCAAAAACTTTCCCTATCTATGTTAACCGTATAAAAAAACACCCATGAAAAATAGAACAAAACAACTCCTCCTTTTTATTGGCATAGCTATCAGCACGTTTAATGCAAACGCACAAAAAATCGCACACATCAACTACGATTCCCTCCTCGCCAAAATGCCCGAAAGAAAAGCAGCAGAAACCAACTACCGGGCCTATCTCGATTCCATAGATTTAAAATTGAAACAAATGCAAACCGAAATTGAAATAGACTATAGCCAACTCAATATCGAATTAGGGAACAACAAAGAAACGACACCCGAACAAAACATGAAAATAAAACAACTTCAAAAGCGTTTAGAAGAAATAAATGAATACAGAGAAAACGTAAAAGACGAAAGTAAAACCAAAACCACCGCACTGCTCAACCCCATCATCGCAAAAGCAAAAAATGCCATCAACCAAGTAGCCAAAGAAAACAACTACAACCTGGTTATCGACAGCAGTAAAGACACCTACCTCTA
>ENA-UOYA01001378-UOYA01001378.1-activated-sludge-metagenome-genome-assembly--contig:-NODE-1378-length-26170-cov-8.227724_pt1 | contig 26170 bp, 27 predicted proteins | sample MGYA00238163_ERZ764804 | MGnify/ENA primary metagenome ERZ764804 (study PRJEB28919, sample SAMN05720223) | activated sludge metagenome | isolation source: Anaerobic digester | place: Hong Kong... | reverse complement strand
TCTTCAGCCTAAATTAAATTAATTGTTGTTATATATACATTCCATGCTGTTTATCACCATTGATAATGCTTCATTCTGTAAATATTCTTCTACGGATAAAATTGCTCTTAATGCTTTTTTAAGATCTTTAAAATTTTTAGAAATTCTAAAAAGATCTGTAAAAACTATAACCTCTAAAAACGGATTATGAAATTCTGCTATTTCACGAACAATATCAAGATCTTCATTATTTTTAGAGGTTTTAGCAATTTCTAATAATGCTAAACATTTTAAATAACCATCTTTCATTTTAAGGGCTATTTTTCTCGCCTCCTCTATCTCTTTAAAAAGCAACAAAGTTTTTATAAGATTAAGAGAAAATTCATCTTTTAAATTATCTTTTATAATTCTTAAAGATGATTCTTTTGCCCTGTTAAGATCTTCAATGTTTTTAGAAATTTTAGCAATCTCTAAAAAAAATAATCCTTGCCAAAAATGATTTTCTACTCTTAAACACATCTTTCTTAACTTTTCAATTTTTTCTCTTTCTTTCTTTTTATCCCTTTCACCTAAACGTATCTCTTCAATTAATTTTTTAATTTTGTTAAGGTTCTGTGAATTTAAACTTATATTTTCTTCTGCTCTCAAAACTGATTCTTTTTCCATAAGGCAACCCTTTCTTTTTAAGGTTAATTTTAATTATGTTTTTAATCAAGATTATTTTTAATATAGTCCCGTCCACAAATTAAATATAATCCTGATTTAATAATTTCTATTTTATACTAATTTTAAAATATTGTCAATAGTAAAGAAAAGATAATTTATGCCTCATTTTTTATTAAATTTATTCGTAACGCAAAGCTTCAATTGGGTTTAATTTTGCTGCTTTTTGCGCTGGCCAATAACCAAAAATAACCCCAATCAGAAAAGACACACTAAATGCTAATATTATTGAAAATAAAGAAGTTTTTGTAGCAGTGTTTGTAAAAAATGTTATCCCATAAGATATTAATATTCCAAGAATTATTCCAATTACTCCGCCAAGAAAAGTAAGCATTACTGACTCTGTTAAAAACTGCAATCCTATATCTGATTTTTTTGCTCCAATTGCTCTTCTTAATCCAATTTCTCGTGTTCTTTCTGTAACTGTTGTCATCATCATATTCATAATACCAATACCCCCAACAATAAGAGAAATGCTTGCGATTGCTGCTAATAAAATTGTCATTGTGTTTATTATTGAGGAAGCAGATTCAATGATATCTTGCTGGGAAACAATATTAAAATCAGCTAGCTGAGGATCTGTAATATTATGTCGCTGAAGAAGCAGATTCGTAATTTCTAATTTGGCTTGGTTCATTAGTTTTGAATTTTGAATTTGGACGCTTATAGTTGAAACATAATTTACGCCGGCTAAAATTTTTTGAGCCGTTGTTATTGGGACATAAACAATATCATCTTGACTTCCAAAAGAACTTCCGCCTTTTGATTTTGTTATACCAATTACTTTGAAATTTATGCCATTAATTCTTATTGTTTCGCCAATAGCACTTGCTCCTTCGCCAAATAAATCGTCTCTTGTTATCGGACCTAAAACAGCAACTTTTGCCTGATTTAAAACATTTTGGGCTGAAATAAAAGAGCCTTCATCTATTATAATGTTTTTTATATCTTGATAAGAAGCAACTGTGCCAATAACTTGAGTGTTTGTATTTTTTCCTTTACTTATAATTTGATATCTGCGAGATAATTCTGGAGATACATTTTTAACAAAAGGAATTTCTGTTAATATTGCTTGAGCATCTTCTATTGTTAAAGTTTGAGCGCTTCCTCTGCCAGATGTAACTTGAGAAAATGTCCTTTGGAATCCAGGCATTATTGTTATAAGATTTGAGCCCATTGATTCAATGTTTGTTTCAATTGAACTTGTTGCTCCTTGACCAAGAGAAACCATTACAATTACTGAGCTTATACCTATAACTATACCTAAAACAGTAAGGGCTGTTCTTGTTTTATTTGCAAAAATAGCTGAATATGATTCTTCTAATAAATCTGTAATAAACATTTTTTTATTCTTTTATTTGCTGAACACTTTTTGAAATGCCGTTTATTATATCTTCAATAATTTCGCCATCTCTAATCGTAATCTTTCTTTTTGCATTTTCTGCAATATATTTTTCGTGAGTAATTAAAACAATTGTCCTGCCTTCTTTATTTAATTTTTCAAATGTCTGCATCACAAACTCTCCAGTTTTACTATCAAGATTACCGGTTGGTTCATCTGCTAAAATAATAGACGGATTATTTACTAAAGATCTAGCAATTGCAACTCTTTGCATCTCTCCGCCCGATAACTGATTAGATAAGCGATAAAAATGTTTTTCTTTCAAACCTGCGTCAATTATTGCTTTTTTAGCAATCTTCTCCCGTTTTGACCTTGGAACATTAGCATAAATTAAAGGCAACATAACATTTCTTAAAACAGTTGTTCTTGGCAATAAATTAAATGCTTGAAAAACAAATCCAATTTTTCTTTTCCTAATTTCTGCTAATTCATCATCTGAAAAACGAGACACATCTTTTCCTTCAAAAAAATATTGACCTGTTGTCGGCGTATCTAAACACCCTAAAATATGCATTAAAGTTGATTTTCCAGAGCCAGAGGGCCCGATTATTGCCACAAACTCACCCTCATTAATCGAAAAAGAAATACCTTTTAATACTTTATTTTCAAAATCTCCGGTTTTATAAACTTTTGTAATATTTTTAACTTCTATCATAAATTGAATTAATCTAAAATTATCTAAAACCTCTCATTTGTCCTCCCATTCCCGGCATTTGAAACCCTTGAGTCTTTTGAGATTGATTGTTATTTGTTTCTTGATTAGTAGAAAGAATAACCTTATCTCCTTCTTTTAATCCTGATATAATTTCTGTCATTGTATCATTTGAAAGCCCAACTTCTATTTTTTGAAAACGAACATTATTACCATCTAAAATTTGTACCGAATTAATTCCTTTATTAGATTTTATTGCGTTATTCGGCAATAAAAGAACATTCTTTTTAGAATTTATGATAATATCTGCAGTAACGCTCATTCCTGATTTAATTTTTTCATTATATAAATCTAGAGCAATCTCCACCCCATAACTTACTACTCCTTGAGAAACTGTTCCTGTAGCATCTATTTTTACAACTCTTCCTGTAAGATTTAAATCTGGTAAAGCATCAAAAGTAAGATTTACTTTTTGATTGGTTTTTACCTTAGCTGCATCAATTTCATTTAAAGAAATTTTTGCGATCTTTTGATTTGTTATCAAAGTAGCAAGGGTTGTCCCCTGAGAAACAGATTCTCCTTCTTTTGCTTTTTCTGATACCTCGGTAATCATCCCATTAAAAGGCGAATAAACATAATAATCCTCTAAACTTTCTTTTAATTCCGCTAAATTTTCTTCTTTCTGTTTAATATTTTTTTGTTGAGTTCGAAGATCATCTTCATAATCTTCTTCGGATTTTTTAATAGAGGTTTCTAAATTTTCTATTGTTTCTATATTTGATAATAATTTATCTCGCATCTCAGATAATGAATTGGTAAAACTATTAAGATTTGAAAGATGCGTTTCAAGAGTAGTTTCAGAAATAGGAGAAGTAATCGATTCTTTAACTATTGCTTCTTTGTATAATAAAATATTGTCTCTATTTACTCGTGTAAAATCAGAAATAGTTTTTAAAAAAGAATAAGTCTGATTAAATAATGTTTTTAAAGATTCTTTATCCGATAGTCTATCTGTTTTTAAATAAATATCTCTTGATTCCTCATACATTTTTTTAAGAGAATCAAATTGAGTTTTTATTTCGTCTTTTTTAGGAAATTTTCTATTTTCTTTATTTATATATACATCAACAAGATAATAGTAATAATCCAAATCTGTTCTTGTTGTGCTATGGCTATTTTTTGTGGCCATATCTTCTAACGCTGTTACAATATCAGGAAGAGCGCTAAAAGTATTTGAAACATTATTAAACCCTGCTTCAAAAGATTTATCTAATTGTTTTCTTAAGTCTTCTTGTTCTTCTTTTTGTGTTTTTTCTGATTTTGAAAGAGAATATTTTAAATCTTTAATTTCCTCTTCTATGTTTTTAATTTCTTTTTCTACATCTTTTGAATCTAGTTCAAAAAGAAGTTGATTTGCTTTTACATTTTCCCCTTCATTTACATAAACCTTTTTTATTTTAGCAGACACTTGAGGAATAATTTCCATTTTGTCTAAACTTTCAATCTGGCCTGTACCAGAAACAGAAACAATAAGCGATCCTTTTTTAACTGTTGCAAAATTATACTGAACACCATCTTCTGTTTTTTTTGATTTTGTATAGAAAAAATATCCACCGATACAAATTAAAATTAATATTATTAAAATTATAAATTTATGCTTAAAAATTTTTTTCATAATTCAGTTTTATTTTAAAAATATATTTAAGGTCTTTTGGGAATTGGAAGCATTTTATCGTTTTTATTAAAAGCTCTAATTAATTTAGCCTCAATTTTTCCTTCTTTATCAGGGGAACCAATAACTACCACTAAATCTCCGGCTTTTAAATCTTCTTTTTTAATCTCATTTCTTCCTTTTTGAATTAATGTCTCTTCTGTAATTAAAATTAATTTTTCAATATTATCTTTTCCTTTTATTACAAATTCATTTTCTTTAATTTCAATAATTTCTCCTACAATACCATGACTTTCAATAAAATCTCCCGGAAACGGAGGATTTTCTTGCCAATTTTTTCCAAAACCCTGCCTTGGTCCAGCAAAATTCTTATGATAATTTTCTGCCCAACGACAAGAAAATTCTGCTTTTTTTTCACCAACGAAAATCCCAATGCTAAAAATTAAAAGTATTATTGCAAAAATTAAAAGCCCGATAATAACCCATTTTAAAACGTCTTGATTTATTTTTTTGTTTATTTGTTTTTCTTCGTTCATATTTTTTTTAATTTAATTTTTATTTTAAACCTTTAAATAAAACTTATTAAATTTAAATGTTTTGATAATAAATATTTTTGATAATAATCTTTTTTATTAAAAAACAATCTAATTGTAAAAAGAAATAATCCTAAATTAGTTATAAAAAATAATATTCCAAAAACTGGTAATGATTCAAGAATTGCTAATAAAAAATCATTCCATAAAGCAAAAAAAACATTGAGATTTATAAAAGTGGTTGTAATAAGATAAATAATTCCAGAAACTTGTATTTGGGAAATTAAAAAATTAAAAGAAAGGGGTAAAGTAGTAATTGAAATTAATAAAAGAAATAAAAAACCAAACAATGTTTTTCTTGCTTTGTTTAATTCTTGTTCTTTTTTAATAGCAAAAAGAATGCGTTCGTAAAGATCGCTAGGCGGTTCTATTATTCTAAAATTAGAAAAATTTTCTCTATTTTTTTTGTTCATAGTTGTATATTATTAATACGAAAAAAGAATGCTTTTTGGTGCATTCTTTGCAAAAATTAAAATTATTTTTAAAAATTTACGGTTCTATAATTATTTCTTTAAGATGAAGTAAAGCTCGTCTATATCGACTTTTTATTGTATTAACCGGCTCTTTTAAAATATCAGAAATTTCTTGGAAAGTAAGACCTTCATTATGTTTTAAAATTAGAACTTGGCGATATTTTTTAGATAATTTTTTGATTTTAGAATTTAATAATTTAATTATGTCTTTTTTTTCCAAAATATTATTCGGCAATAAACTTTTATCAATTATTGTTTCTGAAACCATATTTTTCCCGTTTTTATTTTCAAATTTAGAAAATGGTATTTCTTTTTGTTTCTTTCTTGCATTATCAATGCAGGTATTTTTAGCAATGCTAAAAATCCATGTTTTAAAACTTTTACTTCGATCAAATTTTTTAAGATTTCGCCAAACTTTAATAAAAACTTCTTGAGTGATATCTTCTGCTTCTTCTTGATTATTAATATAATAGTAAACAAAACTATAAATTGGATTAAGATATCTTTTAATCAAAATCTCTAACGATTTTTCGTCGCCTTTTAAATAATTAGAAACAAGTTGCTTATCAGAAATTTCCATAAATTCTATAAAATAAATTATCATTTATTTAAAAATAAGTCTAGAAAAATAAAAATCTCCCGAAAGGGAGATTTTTAAAAATTAGAATTCGGTTTGAATCTATTATTCTATTGGAGCTTCTGGCATTTCTTCTGAAGGCATTTCTTCTAAGGGAGTAGATAGCACTGTTTCTTCTAATGGTTCTTCTATTGATGGAATATTTTCTTCTGATTGCACTCCTTCATTTACCGGCTTTGCTGTACCTTTTGTTAAAACAACAACAAGAATTATTACTATAATAACAACAATTAACCAAAACCACCATTGTTTCCAAATTGGCTTTTTTGATTGTAAATCGTCTGCCATAATTTTTAAATTATTTTTTAAAATAACGACCTTTATTATTTTGTCTTTGATAAAACTATAAAGTTTTATCTCTTCCCGTTTTCCACATTTAATTATTATAGCAATAACAAAATAAATTTCAATAGATAATTTTTAATAAATCATTTATTCAAATTAGGAATAAAAAGCAAGTTTTATTTTAAAAATTATTTTTCCTTTTTTATGTCCGGATTTTTGTCTAAATCAACTTCATTATCACCGGCTTTTAATTTTTTCTTATTTATCCAAACAAAACCTTTATCAGGAGTAATTACTACAACATCAACTGCGCCCCCAACTCCAGGCATATCTCCAGGATCAGCAGCAATTCCATCAGAAAACCGCTGAATAGCAGAAGTAGTTTGAATCATTAAAACGCAAAAATCAATTGCATCCTGCAAACTCATTGTTCCCCACTGAATTACATACTCTAAATTTCTAAGTTGATTATTTATTTCTTCCTGTCCATATTTTTGAATTGCCTCATTAACAAATTTTATATTTCCAATACGCCCATCCCAACCTAAAACAATTCTTGAAACAACATCAGCCTGTCCAACCCAAGACGCCCCATATTCTTTATTCTTTTCTTTACTATCTCTTTTCTTATCAATTTTTCCAGGAACATAACTAACATAAACCTCATAAGAACTGTCTTTATTGTAACCGGCAACTAAAAAATTTATCGAATCAATACTGCCAAAACCATCATTTATAACGCCTTGCGCATCCTTAAAACGAAACTTTACTAAGTATTGTTCTTTTTTAATTTCTATAATTTCACAACCTTGTTGTTGAAGATCATTTTTAATCTTTTTTTGCAAAACATCTAATTGTTCTTGCCAATTATATTTTTTATTAAAAAGATAATGTAATTTTTCTGCAATCTCTTTCACGTCTAATTTATCTAAATCTGTTTCTCGTTTAAATTGTTCAATAAACTTATTAATACTCTTTAATTCTCCATTTTCAGACAAAAAAGCTAAACCCGTTATTGCCACGCCAACTCTTTTATTTAACTGAAAAAGTTTAGAAGCATTATCGCTTCCTATTCTCGCCATCCCTTTACGATTACGAAAAGACTGACGACTATCTGCTGCTAAAACAATGCCCTCTGGAGTTGTGGTATTAATTACTAAAGACATATTAAATTAAAATTATTTTTAAATCGCTAATAAAAAATAAATCAGTAAATATTTTAATATTTTGTTTTTATTTTTTAAGTATAAATCTATTTAAGATTTATTGCAAAGACAAAAATTTACAGAAAAATTTAAGCCTTCTTTTAAATAAATTGACTATTATATAAAGAGGCGTAAAAACCATTTTGAGAAAGTAATTGTTTATGGGTTCCTTGTTCAACAACACTGCCATCACGCATAACTAAAATTAAATCAGCATTTTTAATTGTTGAAAGCCTGTGAGCAATTACAAAACTTGTTCTTCCTTCCATCATTTTATCCATTGCTGTTTGAATAAGAATCTCTGTACGAGTATCAACAGAACTTGTTGCTTCATCTAAAATTAGAATAGAAGGATTAGCTAATATTACCCGAGCTATAGTTAAAAGCTGTTTCTCGCCCTGAGAAATATTATCAGCATCTTCGTCAATTTCCATATTATAGCCTTTAGGTAAAGTACGAATAAAATGATCAGCGTAAGCTAATTGCGCTGCATTAACTACTTCTTCATGAGAAGCGTTTGTTTTACTATAAGCAATATTTTCTTCAATAGTTCCGCTAAAAAGCCAAGTATCTTGTAAAACCATGCCAAAAAGTTTCCTTAAATCAGACCGTCTCATTTTTTTTATATCTACTCCATCAATTTTAATAACCCCGCTATTAACATCATAGAAACGCATTAAAAGATTTACTATAGTTGTTTTGCCCGCGCCAGTAGGACCCACAATAGCAACTTTTTGCCCTGGCTTGATACTTGCATTAAAATCTTTAATAATTAACCTCTCGGGCGTATAGCCAAAAAAAACATGAACAAAATCTACTGCGCCTTTTACTTTTTTTAAAATTACTGGATGAGAAGGGTTTGGTGTCTCTTCCTTTTCTTCAAGAAACTCAAATACTCTTTCGGCAGCAGCAGCTGTAGATTGAAAAACATTAGCAATATTAGCAGTTTGAGTAATAGGCCGATTAAATTGATTCATATACTGAATAAATGCCTGAATGCTTCCAATACTTAATTTTCCTTGAAAAGCCAACCACCCTCCTAATACAGAAACAAGAATAAAACCAAAATTTTCAATAAAATTCATCATCGGATGCAAAAGCCCAGAAAAAAACTGCGATTTCCAAGAATTTTCATAAAGTTTATTATTAATTTTACGAAAAGTAGATATTGATTTTTGTTCTCCGTTAAAAGCTTTTACTATTATATGCCCAGAAAACATTTCCTCAACATGACTATCAATTTTTCCTAAAAAAACTTGCTGATTAAAAAAATATTTCTGCGATTTTTTAATAATAAAACTTGCTAATAAAAAACTAACAGGCAAAATAATAATTGCCACTAACGTTAACTGCCAACTAATTAAAATCATCATAACGAGAATGCCAATAATAGCAGTTATTGCTGTAACAATTTGAGATAATCCTTGATTAAAGTTTTGACTTACTGTATCTACGTCGTTTGTTACTCGGCTTAAAATGTCTCCATAACTCCGTTCATCAAAATATTGCAATGGTAACCGATTTATTTTTAAAGAAATATTTTTTCTTAAATTAAATGTGACTTTTTGAGTAACGCCCGACATTACCCATCCCTGAAGATAACTAAACAAAGCATTAATTAAATAAATTCCTATAATTATTTCTATTAAATGAAGAATTGCCTTAAAATCAATACCACCTCCTTGAGAAAGACTAGTATTTTTTAATAATTCCATGCCAGAAACAATTTTGTTAGTAATATCTCCTAATATTTTTGGGACAATAACGCTTAAAATTGTGCTGACTATAGCAAAAATTAAAACCAAAATAATTAAAAATCGGTAAGGTTTTAAATATCTTACCAATTTAATCATTGTCCCTTTAAAATCTTTTGGCTTTTCTATTACCCCTCGCATTCTTCTCCCATGACCACGCCCCATTCCAAAATCTCCTTTTGGTTTTTTAGAAGACAAAACATTAGAAGAAGAATTTAGTTTTGCATTAGAATTATTTTCAACCATAATTTTTATTTTAAATCTCTTGCTAATTCTTCTGGCGAAAGTTGGGAAGCAGCAATTTCTTTATAAATACTACACGTACGAAGAAGTTCTTTATGAGTTCCTTCTCCAACTATTCTCCCTGCATCTATAACAATTATTTTATCGGCATCAATTACAGTGCTAATTCTTTGAGTTACAATAATAACAGTTTTTCCTTGTGTTTCTTTTTTTAAAGCGTTTCTTAAAGCAGCATCGGTTTTAAAATCCAAAGCAGAAAAACTATCATCGAATAAATAAAGCTCTGGATTCTTAGCTAATGCCCGAGCAATTGCTAAACGCTGTTTTTGACCTCCCGAAAAATTGCTACCTGCCTGAGAAACAGAACTATCAAATTTTTGTTCTAATTCTTTGATAAATTCAAGGGCTTGGGCAGTGGCTGCAGCGCGAAAAATTTCTTCTTGCGTTGCGTTAGGATTACCATAAGCAATATTCTCTTTAATCGTTCCAGAAAAAAGCATTGCTTTTTGAGAAACATAACCAATACGAGACCTTAAATCACTTTGCTTCATATCACGCACATCTACTTCATCAACTAAAACTTGTCCTTCAGTCGCATCATAAAAACGAGGAATTAAATTAATAATAGTAGATTTACCGCTTCCAGTACTGCCAACAAAAGCAGTGGTTTGTCCTGGAAAAGCCACAAAAGAAATATTATATAAAACTGGTTCAGCAGCGCCAGGATAAGTAAATGTAACGTTTTTAAATTCAACTTTACCTCCTCGCCTTGGAACTCTTACTGGGTTTATTTGGTCTTTAATTTGTACATCAGTTTCTAGTATTTCAAAAATTCTACCAATCGAAACAGAAGCTCTCGGAATAGCAATAAAAATTATAGAAATCATTAAGAAAGCGGAAACTGCTTGGATTGAATATTGAAAAAACGCCAGCATATTTCCAACCTGAAGATTACCTAATTCAATTTGGTGAGCGCCAAACCAAACAATAGCAATCATCATAAAATTCATAATAAGCATCATTGCCGGCTGCAGCAGCATCATTAAACGATTAATAAAAAGATTAAGACGGGTAAGATCTTCATTTACTTCATTAAATTTTTTTTCTTCATATTCTTCTTTATTAAAAGCTCTTATCACTCTTAAACCAGTAAGGATTTCTCTTGTTACTAAATTTAATTTATCTATTAGTTTTTGAAGTCGATCAAATTTTGGGGTAACTATTTTAAAAAGTACAATAATAATAGAAATTAAAACTATTACAGCAACTGCCATAATCCACGTCATTGATGAAACTAATTGATAAGCTTTAAAAGTAGCAAGCACTCCCATTAGTGGAGCCATAAGAGCAATTCGAAAAAGCATTATAAACACCATCTGAATTTGCTGTACATCATTAGTAATACGAGTAATAAGGGAAGATGTTAAAAATTTATCAAACTCAACAAGAGAAAAATTTTCCACTTTAGTAAATACTGCTTCTCGCAAATTTCTAGCAAATCCTGTACCAATTCTAGAAGACAAATAACCAACAGCCACAGCAGCCAAACTGCCCACAATAGCAACAAATATCATAATTAAACCGCTACGAAAAATTACTTCTGTATTTTTAGATATTATTCCTTCATTGATAATTTTTGCCATATAATTAGGCAAAGTAAGAGTAGCTGAAGATTGAAAAAATATAAAAATGACCATTAAAATAAATGGCCAAATATAGGGAGTAAAATATTTTAAAATCTTTGTTCCCGACATAATAATTGATCATTTTATTAAAAATTTCTCTTTCCGTCAATGCGATAAATATACTAAATTACTTTTAATTAAAACTATGAAAAATATTTTTTATTAGCACTTTAATCTTTAATTATAAATCGTTTAAATTAAATAAAAAAATTCCAAAGGCATTTATTACTTTAGATAAAATTCGAGAAGTTTTAAGATTTTTATTCCAAGCAAAGCAAAATTTATATACGAAATCAAAATTTTCAAACAAACTTAGCTTTTATTGAGATAATGGAAAGAAGGGCATTTTAGTTGTTGTTCGTTTTGGCGAGAGAAAAGACAGACGTTATCGCAAAGATGATATTTTGAAATTATTAAACCTAAAAAGAAAATGAAATAAACCATTAATAATTTAATTACCTAACCTTCATAGTTTATCTGTGAAGTATAGTAAAAATCCATTACGATAATATGATTAATAAAATAATTTGCTATATTCGTGGTATTGAAATTATTGAGACGCCCGAAGAAAAAGTTAGACAGGAATATGTTCGTCGTCTCGTTGAAGAATACGGCTATCCAAAAGAGCTTATTGATGTTGAAGTGCCAATCCAGCTTGGCAGAGACGAAACTAAAAAAGCTGATATAGTTATCTATCGTTCCGAAAAAGACAAAGAGAAACGAGAAAATCATTACATCATTGTTGAGTGCAAAGAGCCAGACATTAAATTCCCAGACGGCGAAAAACAACTCAAAAGCTATATCAATGCTACTACCGCTCAAATTGGCATCTGGACTAACGGCATTGAATTTAAATATTGGAAACGCCTAAAAGAACCAGACCGATACGAGGAAAAAGGATACCTGCCTAAATATGGTCAAGAATATGGAGATAAAAAAATACTTAAAAAAGATCTTCGCCCAGCAAGCAATCTTCAATTAAAGTTTGACCGCATACATAACGACATATACGCTAATTATAAGGCTGGAAACAAAACAAAGGTTTTTTACCAAGTAATTTATCTTTTGTTTGTAAAAATCCAAGACGAGAAAAGATATAACTCAGATCGCTCGACTCAAAAATCAACTAGCCAAGGCCGAGCAACACATAGTTTCGGTTAGCGGTCTGGCTAAGCCGACCCTAAACGTTCAGAGTTTCTCCGTGACCGATTTGGCCGGAAGGATTCATTCCATTTTAGTCAATAAGGTCTTTCGCACATTTCCAGAACAATACCGATGGAGGGATGATTAACACATGGGCTTTTCAAATTACTAACAATGATTTGAAAAGCCTTTTTTTATTTGCTATATTTATGTATATAAATACCAAAAATATATGGATCAAAAAGAAATTAAAAAAATAACCGATTATATTTTTTTGAAATCCAACCCTCAAAAGGCAGATTTGGCATTAGTTTTCGGTACGCGTCATCAGGAAGCGATAAATAAAGTTTTTGAATTGTATCGTGATGGATTGGTTCCTAAAATTTTAGTCAGCGGAGGCATAAATAGAGTAACAAAAGAAAACGAGGCTAAAGAAATGAGTAGTAAATTAATTCAATTAGGGGTAAAAAAAGATGATATAATTTTAGAAGATAAATCAACGAATTCCTTAGAAAATGTTTTATTTTCAAGGCAGATTATTGGTGAAAAAATAGGTTTTAATAAAGTTAAAAAAATTATTGCAATTGTCAAACATTATCATTCCCGTCGGGCACTAATGACCATTAAAAAACATTTTCCAAAAACAATTGAATTAATTCCGGTTACTTACGATATTTACGGATTTACCATAGATGATTGGTTTGATAATAAAACCGGAAAAGAGAAAGTTTTAGATGAATGGAACAAAATTACCATATATTTAGAAAGGGGTGATATTGAAGAATTGTGATTCATCTACCGCCTACCTTTCCTAGTTTAAAATTTAAAGAGATAGTCAAACGAGTCAGCAAAAATTAAAAAGGGGGGATAATTTTTGCCCGCGAGCCGTCGGGTTTTCCTGCCCGCCGCCTGCGGTGGCGGGCAGACAACTCGTCAGGTCAGGTTTCGCTTTTTAGATTTGTGTATCAGATTTGGCAAAACAATTTCAAAAGCTCTGAAGTGGAAGAAAAAATAATAGATAAGTTTGTGGCGAATTCACAACCCTAAAAAACCCTAAGAATCCCAAGAAACCAAGATAATTCATTTTGGTTCTCCTAGTTTTATTTTACCTTATTCTATCTTATCATGCTAATAAGTTTCTTTCTCGAAATAATTTTCAGGATATCTTTTTTTAATAAATCTTCAATTTTTATGACCATTATTTTATCGCAGAAACAAATTCTTCAAAAGAGTTTGTTTTGGAAGATAAGTTGTAAAACTGATCTTGGTTTATCCTAATGAACACCCATTTCTTATCGCTTAATTTCGTAGCATCTTTGCACTATTGAATAGCCCTTTTATCTTTATATTCCACTTCTATTCCCTTTAACCCTTTTGTTTCAACCAAATAACAATCTTTTGCTGTCTTTAAAATAAAATCGAGATAATAACTTCTTAAAATATTTTCTTCGGATTTATATTCCAAAAAGAACCCTAATCTTGGCACTACCTTTGTGAAAGTCCGAATATCTTGAACATCACCCAGCCATTTAGAGAAATCTAATTCTAAATTGTTATCTCAAGGGACATAATTCAAAATGTATTTTTCGGCAGGATAAACTAATTTTGCCCAAACAAATAGCTTCATCTCCAAAACCCTTATTATTCCTGCCTTTTTAACCTCCTGCTCTTTAAAGGTAAGGCCTTTAAATTTCTCAACGAAAAGATTTACCATCTGAGTTTGAACTGCCAAAGAACTCAAAGTATAAAGCACATCGGGATTATCTAAATCAACTTTTTTATTAAATAATTTTGTCCTGACATCAAAAATAATCGCACCATTAGTAATGATTTCATCTAAATTTATTTCTTTATTTTCCATTTTTATTTCAAAAAACCACCTTGTTAAACAGTGGATGTACAAAAATTATGCAGCATCATTAGCTTTCTCAAATATTCTTAAACCATTATTAGCTAATTTTTCGCTTATTATTAACGGGGGCAGAAATCTTACAACGTTATTGTAAAGGCCCCCAATTTCTACTAATAATCCATTCTCGTAACATAATTTCCTCATCTTTTTTGCCAATTCCGGGAACGGCTCTTTTGTTTTTTTATCTTTTACATATTCTACGCCAAACATCATCCCCTTACCCCTAACGTCTCCAATAAATTTTGATTTTTTCTGTATGGATTTTAATTCTCTTAAAAATAATTTTTCCATTTTTGAAACATATTTTTCTATCTGCCACTTTTTAATCAACCTTAGCGCAGAAAGACCAGCCATCATTGCTGTCTGATTTCCCCTGAATGTTCCTATGTGCGTCCCCGGCTCCCATACATCTAATTCTTTTTTAAAAATTATCAAAGATAGCGGCGACCCTATACCGCCGATGCCTTTTGACATTGTTATAATATCTGGAATTGCCTTGGCGTGCTCGAATGAAAAAAGCTTACCCGTCCTGTAAAAACCAGCTTGAATTTCGTCGAATATAACCAATATTCCCTTTTTCTTTGCAATCTCCGTAATTTTTTCCAACCATCCATCTCTAGGAATACAAGTTCCACTCTCACCCTGAATTGGTTCAATAATTATAGCCGCCGGCTTATCAATACCAGAATAAGGATTGTTCAAGGCATTCTTTAAAAAATTAACACACGCGGATCCACACTTTTTTGAATTCAACCCCATTGAACATCTGTAACAATTGCTATAAGACATAAATGTACACCTGGTATGAGTGAATTGATTTTTTTCTTTGGCCAAGTTACTGGTAACGCTCATTACCCCAATGGTCACACTATGGTAACTTCCTTGGAAAGAGATAATTGTATGCCTTCCAGTATTTATTCTTGCCAGATTTATCGCGCTTCTACCGTATCCGATCCGGTTGGCCCACCAAAACTGATTTTATATTTTCCATGCGTGCCTTTTGGAATATCCAAAAAGCTCTTTCATAAAATTAATTTTAACTTTTGTTGGAAGATCTAAGGCATGCATAATAGTATAGGGTAGTTCTTTGATATCTTTTAAAATTTCGGATTATTGTACCCCAAATTTAAGACACCACAACCGGATAAAAAATCTATAAAAATATTGCCGTCAACATCTTTAACAGTTGCGCCCTTAGCGGATTCAAAAGTAATTAGTATCCCCCTGGATACGATCTGATCTATTCCTGCTTTCTAATTTTCCCTGTTCATCTAAAAAGTTCCAAAGACTTTTCTCCCGGAACCTTTTCACTGATTATTTTTGCATCATCGGAAAAATGATAGTCTTCAAACATATTATTTATATATTGCAATAATCTGCCGTATTACCAATTCGTTTGGTTTAATGTATTTTCCTGTAAAATCAAACCAAACCGTCATGAAATCTTCCCTATCTAGTTTCCTCATTCTACCTATCTCCGGGTCTTGAAGATAAATATATTTGTCGTCTAGCCCCATTACAACCGAATAGTGTCCGTCTGCAACATCAGAATCACCGCAATCTTTCCTTCCTCTTGTAAACCAATCAACAATTACGGGTACACCCTTTTCCAACCATATTGCTATATCATCAAAACTGCTGTTATTTTTTATTTTAACCTTAAAGCCAAGCGACTCTGCCGCTCTTTTAATTCCCTTATCATCTACTCCTAAACTTTTATCCCAGCCAGTTATTCTAGCTAACTCTTTATCGGACTTATTTATCCCATAATAATTCAACAGAATTTTTAGACTCGCCGGGCCACAATAACTGCAATTCAGTTTCTCCTGAAAAGGTTTTATTTTTAACATTATTTTATTCATGGATTTAATTAATTTAATTTTTTAAAACTTCCTTCATCTGAAAATAAACCTCTAAAGCTTTATCCGCAGATTCTTCAATTATAATAAATCCCAACGTAGGTTTCCACTTATTTATTATGGACACTATAATACCTTTTTTGTTTTTGTCCATAGGGAATAAAATATCTTTCATTTTTTCCAAAATCACTTTTTCGGATAATATTTTATTTCCATAGCAAAATGAATCCTGTGATAATATAAAAGCTTTATTTTCCCAATCATTTCCGAAAATGCATCTTGCGGTATCGAAAACATGCGTCCCGCCCGTTCTACGCATATTAGTCTCAATAATATACGGCTTGTTGTCTTTTTTAGATAATACAAAGTCTATATCAAAAAACCCCCTATATCCCAATTCCCAAAACTTTTTTCCAATCAGAAAAGAGATCCTGTTTATTTTGTTTTTAATGCTTTTATTTAAAGCCTCTTTGCCCAGCGTAATTCCTAAAAAATTACCGGTTTCAGTCACAATTTGATCGCAGGCATAAGTAACTTTGGGTCCTCTTTCCGATAAAAATACCTCTGCGGACGGACAGCTGGATATACCTCGTTCCGCCTCAATATACTCCTCAACCACGATTAAGCCGTCATCCCAAATACAATCGCGGTTAAATTCTTTTTTTATCTTGTCTTACGTCTCATCCCAAGACTTGTTTTCATTAATTTTTATTATAAGAATTCCATCCCCCTTCGCTAAAATTTGCTTTGATCACACTGGGAATGCGACTGGCGTAAAACCATTTCGAAATCGACAGGGATTCTTCTTTATTTCTATAGGCGATACTTGGGATAATTAATATTATTATCTTGTTTATATTATTGATTTCATTTTTTTATCAATCTCATTCCTTAATTCAATGCCTGCTTCCTCAAAAACCTCAAGGAGGTCGTCGTAAGTTCCTTTACCGCCTAACCTATCCCAAAATTCAGCCCCGACCAAAACCTCTTCTTTTAAGTCAAATAAACCCTGAAGCGTCCATCGTTCATATGGTTGGGGCTCGTAGGGATTATAAGGAATGGCTACAAAGGTTTTAATTTTTACTTTCAGATTAATGCTTCCCCTCATCGCAATCCAATCGAGAAGTTGTTTCTTAATACCAGTAAACTCATTAATGTTTGGTTTTGCGGTTTTAATTTCGAAATAATTTTCAACGCCATTTTTATCTAAAACAAAAAGGTCAACTCGCTTCTTTAACTTTTTACCTAATTTTCCTTTCCGAGAAACATTTAAAACCTCCGTCGTTTCTAAATTTTTATCTGGATTTCGAGTAGATGTCCGAAGATTGCGCATTATTGAATCAATTTTTAATACAGCGTCACTACTAATAAAACCTTCGAAATCATATCTGTCTTTTGCCTCTTTTGATAATGGTTTTGCTATTATTTGACCTACTTTCTCGAAAATCGAGGTCCCAAGGGTAGTATTCACCGATTGTATAAACGAGAATAACGCCATTCTGTCTTTGCCAAGTAAACGAAAATGAAAGGGCATCGAACTTGTCTCTGGATCATATTTTGCTAATTTCTCTTTTATTTTTGAAATTAAATAAGATTTAATTTCATTGTGTTGTTGTCTTGATAATGCCATAATTGTTATTTTCTTAATTGACTAAAATTATTTAAGTATTTTTCAATACTAAATCGGTTTTTTTGCGACACTTTATTATCCAATTATCTTGCAAGGTTATAGTAATTTTCCAGTTGCTTTTTTCATCTGTTCTAACGCTCCTCAAAATTTTAAATAATTCTAAAGAAGGAATAACGAAAATCCTGTTTTCATCAAGCACAAATAGCACATAGAGTTTCTCCGAAGGACGAAAAGTCGATTTGTTTATCCCAAACCAATAAAGAAAATTTATCGTAAAATTTTGAAAATTTTATCTGAATATCTTTATGACTTATATCGCCCTTCTTTTTATTTCTTAAAACCAAATCTATTCCCCTATCATCGATGATATTATCGTAAACATCAAAACCTAATTCGATTAATTTTCTTATCGCAATTAACTCTCCGATTTTATCTTTTCTTTTAGGATTTAGAGTCATTTTGTTATTGTTTTATGAAATAATAAATGCTTTCTGAAAAACGTGTATTATCACGCTCAGTTCTCATAAGGACGGGGCGATGATAAATTTTTTCAATCTTATAATCGCAAGCTGTAGCCACTTCGGGGTATAAATTATCTTTGTCGTTTACCACGACAAAAATTTTGGCTCTCGGCTTTAAAAAACGATTCATGTTTTGGAAAACAGATATAATGTCTCTTTTATATTCCTCTTTTGCTTCTAGACCCCGACCTTTGGAAGCGGGGCCGATTTCTTTAAAGCCGTTATCATCGAAACCGAAAAGCTCATAAGCATAGCGGTGTTGATCATGATAATCGATCAGTCCAACGTAGGGTGGCGAAGTAAAAATACCATCAAATTTACTGCCCTTATATCCTATAACCTTGTTAAAATTAATATCTCTTGAATCCCCTTGGACAATTTTCATAGGTGCATCGGTACGAAGATTATTAAATTCCTTAATCCTTTTAATTGTATCCCAACTATAGCGATTTATAAATTTCATCGCTTCATTGACTGGTTCACAAGTGCGGTGATGTTTTATACAGTAGTATTTTTCTCTAACTGGCTTTTGAGGCCTTGCTAAATCATAATGCGGAATTAAACGAGCACTTCTTGTAGCTCTACTCAAAATAATTTTAAGAACGTCTTGATTTTGATAATTTTTAATTTGATTTTTATAGAAAAGAATCTCCTGAAGCGCTCTATCAGATAACCATGTTTTAAGATACTCACTGTCCGTTTTGTATTTTTTAAATGAGTTTGCTAAAAGTGTAGATTGAATCTGACCAGAAGACAACCAATTACTGAATTCCTTTGTTTTAAAGAGAACATCTTTAATCTCCTTTTCTACTAAAGGTATGTTGTACTTTTTTGTTTTAACATCAGCAATAAGACAATTAAAATGTGATATTTCTATACCAACAGAAGGCATGCCCAATACATTGGCCTCTATTAAGGTAGTGCCCGATCCTGCGAATGGATCGAGAATCCAACTTCCCTTTTTAAAGTAGTGTCTCAAAAAAACTTCTACAAGTTGAGGAATGAATTTTCCCAAATAAGGATGTAAGCGGTGAACATGTTTTGTCCGTTCAAACTCACGAACATTTGCAAAAGACAAATCCACGCCATTTAGTGAGGTTTCAAAGGTTTTTGGGATTTTGATTTCTTGCATTGTTAATTTTGTATTTTGCATATTTAAATAATTACTCTAACATCATTTTTTCCTACTTAATACATCCGAATTTTTAATTAAGAAATTATTCAAATCTGCAACTGTTATTGTTCCATTCCAATTCTTTATAATTTGTTTCAGAACATCCATTATCGGATGTTGCGGGAACTTTTTTCACCAAAATTTTATTACCGGACAATACCATTTTCAACGCATAAGAGGGACCGTAAGCTGCGGTTGCAATGGGCAAAATTATTGATAAAGAATTGTTTTCTATTTTGGTTAACGATTGATCATTTATTGTTTGAACATTATCAAAATTGCCATTGCTTATTCTAAATAATTTTGCGGTGTCGGAGCAACAACTTCCATTTGGACAGCTACTATAAACAAACAAAATATATTTAATTCCTTTGCAATCGTAAAACCCAAATTGTCCGGCATCCCCGCCGAAATGAGTTTTATCAAGATTAAAATCATAAGTGGTTGTAGTATTGTTAATTGGTTTCGGAAAACTAGAAGATTGCGTTAAAAGATTTCCGTTTTTATCAAACAATCCTAAATAAGCGTGGTACAAGCCGCCAGCGTGAGCTACACCATCAAGTTGAACAATAAGCAATAAATTTTTTTCTTGATTATTAACAAAATAATCTTCGACAGAATCTTTCAAATAAAGATTAAGTCCAGGATAATTACTATAGGGTGAAACAACTGAAGATGCTAAATCAGCAACACCGTTTTGAAAATATAAATTTGGGAATAATTTATGAAGCAAAGTATCTTTATCCAACTTTGAAAAATCATATTGAGTTGTTTGTGGTGATTGATTATTGTCTTGATAATTTTGATTTTGCACTTGCTGATTATCTGGTATCTTCTGAAGAATATAATGATATTGATAAGCTAAAATTCCTCCGCCGACTACAACGACTAAAATAACAATAACTCCTATTACTATGAGCGTGGATATATTACGATTTGAATTTTTAATCATATATTTTAAAAATAAATTAATTTTTTCTTTTTCATCTTTTATTTAATATACCACAAAAATAATAAAATACTAGATTTACAATAAGAGGATAAAAACTAAAAATTTTCGAGTAAAGGCGAGAATACAGAAAATTTTCTTTTACTCACGCCCCAAAAGAATTTTTTACCTCTAAGTTGACGAGTTTGTTTTTCGTCCGCCAGCCGTCAAGTGGCAAGCAGGCAATTTCAGTTTAGATTTTCTCTTTTTGCATTTATAAATTAAAATGCGGCAAAACAATTTCAAAAGTTCTGAGAGGTGGAAGAAAAAAGCAGTTTCTCGATTTCTTACTTCAAAACCTCAAATTACAGGGCAAAAAGCTCAATTTTAAACTTAAAACACCGTTTGATACGGTGCTTCAAGCCTCAAAGTGTTCTACAGGGCTCCCGAATTAAAACCTTCGCAAACTTTTGAAATTATTTTGCCAAATCTGATACATAAATCTAAAAAACGAAATCTGACATAACCGCCTCGCTTCGCTCGGCGGAACGCTCGGGCGTGGCGGAATTCCTCCCCCCAACCCCCTCCTTCCGCCACGCCCTCGCTTGGGCTTCGCAAAAAATTTTCGGCGATTTTATTTAACAAATCGTCTTTGTGTCCTAGATAAATTTTGGATCAAAATTTTACCTTTTGCGACTTTCTCCGCAACTGCTTTTGCTTTGTCGAGATTTGATGTTGGAACTAACAGCTCTTTTTTCTTGTTAGTCTGGCTGTTTAACCGTCTTACTGCTTTTGCTAACGATTTTTCCCCACTACTTCTCTCAACTTCACGCGCAATTTTTGGACTACTTGCATCAAGCCGACGATTTCCTCGTATTGGAACTTCGGTTTTCGATCCGCTTAATCCGCGAGTTTTTGCATTTTTGTGCGATGATGTTTCTGCCATATTAGTCAAAGTTTATTTCAAGTGGTTTTACATCCGGAATCCGTTCGACACAGGTCGGCTCAAACTTATTGTAAAGCGCAACCTCGGCTCCGTCTCGGTCAGCTTGTCCTGAAATGGCTGCCGCCCGAAAATAACATGTGTAGTTATTAAGATATTTTTGACAACATTCGTTTGTTTCGTTCCCTGAAAGATGCTGAGCAAGACGATTATTTAAATCTTCCGCTTGTCCAACATAATAAACATAATATTTATCATCGGTTCGGTTATAGTTTATTAGGCGATATACCCCAGCTATTGCTTTTATTCTATTAACCCCCGATTGTGTGAGCGGAATCCGCTCCGTCCATTTTAATTGCATAATTTTGATTAAGTTAATAATTGTGGATAACTCCGACCTTGATTTTCTATTTTTTTTCTATTATACTCTTAGTATAGGAATAAAGTCAAGTTTATGATTACTAAAAAGCAAAAAGAAGTCTTTGACTTCATAAAAACTTATTCAAAGAGCAATGGTTATGCTCCCTCACTTGAAGAAATACAGAGGAAATTTAAGCTTGCCTCTGTTTCCACGGCTCATTTTCATGTTACTAAATTAAAAAAAGCTGGATATTTAGAAAAAATAGAAAATAAAGCACGATCAATCAGTGTGCCAGAAAAAGAGCAGTTAGTAAGAATTCCGCTCATGGGCGTAATCGCTGCCGGCGAACCGATTGAAGCAATTCGCCAAAATGAATTTATAGCAGTTGCTAAAACGAAATTACCAAAAAATGGCGACTTTTATGCTTTGCGAGTAAGCGGAAACAGTATGATTGATGAAAATATAAAAGATGGCGATATTATTTTAGTTAGACAGCAAGAAGTTGCTGAAAATGGACAAAGAGTAGTCGCTTTAATAGATAATTACGAGGCAACGCTGAAAAAATTTTTCAAAGAGCGTAATCAGATTCGGCTTCAACCAGCAAATAGTGCTTATGAGCCGATTATCATACGAAAAGACAGAGATATAAAAATCCAAGGTATCGTTGTTGACGTTATACAAAACGAACCACAACAGATAGAGGATTTTTTGACTACAATTTCGCTAAAAAGAAATAAAATACTTCCGTTAAATAAAATAATTTTAGGTGATGCTATCGCAGAACTTAAAAAACTTCCCAACGAAAGTTGTGATGTCATCGTTATTGACCCGCCGTATAATATTGGTAAGAATTTTGGGAATAATATTGATAAAAGAGAATTAAGTGAATATGTGGCTTGGTGCAAAGAATGGATTAACGAAAGTATAAGAGTAATGAAGCCAACAGGAACCATGTTTATTTACGGTTTTAGCGAAATCTTAGCTCATCTTTCCGTTGAAATTCCGATAAATAAACGCTGGCTTATTTGGCACTATACAAATAAAAACGTTGCGTCCTTAAATTTTTGGCAAAGAAGTCATGAGGCGATTATATGTGCATGGAAAGATAGGCCAATTTTTAATCGTGATGATGTAAGAGAACCTTATACGGAAGGATTTTTAAACGGAGCCGCCGGAAAAGTAAGAAAAGGAACAATTGGCAGATTTAGCAAAAATGGAACAGAAACTGTTTATAAAGCACACGAAGGTGGAGCATTACCTAGAGATGTAATAAAAATACCGGCACTTGCCGGAGGAGCAGGGATGATAGAAAGATGGTTTTTGTGTAAAACTTGCGATGATGTTTTTGAGCCAAGAGAATTAAAAAAACATGAAAAACATGAAATTATTAAACATCCAACGCAAAAACCTCTTGAGTTATCACGAAAACTGATCTTGTCTGCTATGCCAAGAAAAGAAGGAGTTGTGTTGGTACCATTTGTGGGAACTGGCTCAGAATGCGTAGCCGCAAAAGAATTGGGGCAATCTTATATCGGTTTTGAAATAAATCCTGATTATATTCGTATTGCTGAAAAATTTTTAAAAAACACAAGAATTACTCCAAGATTATTTTGATTGGTCTATCTCTCTTTTCTTATTTTCAAAAACAAAAGGAGTAAAAACAACAAAGCCATTAGGAAATCGTTTTAATCCTTTGTTTTCTATAAATCGTAAATAAGGTAATTTGAATTTACCGTCTTTTTTCTTTGGATTTTTGAAATAATCATCACTCGGTACTTCATATTTAATATCAATAAATTCGCCTTTTATTTGCTTTTTTGATTGTTTTTCTTTTCTGACTTCCCTACTGAAAGTTGCTTTTTTAACTTGATAATTTAAAATTCTATTTTTATAGACGACTTGAAAATCGGCTCCTTGATGATCAAGCTCGGCGGACATCGAGACTGTTCTATCACCAAAAACTGATTCTGCGACATAACCGGCATGAATTTGTGTAATAATACTTGCCCATGTGCGATAAATTCTCGCCGGAAGTCCGCGATAAAAACAGTCCTTGCACATTGTTATCTTTTGCCGGAATGATTCAATTTCTAATTTTTTAGAACTGAGATACTCTTTATAAAAATCCTCAAAATCTAAAAATTTCTTTTGATCCCAATAAACTTTATACAGCATTTCTATCGCCTGTATTTCTTTAGGTAAATCCATTTCAACAAGTTTAATAGGCCTATACTTTGCGCGATAGGCGTTTAGATCAACTGACTTTAAAAATTTTTCAAATTTATCTAGCAACATATTTTATACAAAATAAGATACGGGCTTTTTATAAATTTCTGATAACTTTTTTAGTTCTGCAACATCAAGCCGTCTTTCACCAGATTCAATTTTAGAAACATAAGATTGCGGTTTACCAAGTTTATTGGCAACTGCTTGCTGTGACAAACCAGCATCAATTCTTGCCTTTTTAAGACGATTTATAATTTCTTTGTAATCTTTTGAATAAATGGATTTACTCATACTATTTGTATTGTATATCCTATTATGGTATAATCCCAAAATGGGATATAGTATACCTATGAATTTAGTCGCCGAAAATTTTTTGCGAAGCCCAAGCGAGGGCGTGGCGGAAGGAGGGGGTTGGGGGGAGGAATTCCGCCACGCCCGAGCGTTCCGCCGAGCGAAGCGAGGCGGTTATGTCAGATTTCGTTTTTTAGATTTATGTATCAGATTTGGCAAAATAATTTCAAAAGTTTGCGAAGGTTTTAATTCGGGAGCCATTAAATTAGATACGAACTCATTTTTTGAAGATGAGAGTGTTCGCTTGCCCAGCCTCGCCACAAGCGAGGCTGGGCTCGCTTTCGCGGCGACTTCGCCGCCGCTCTGGCGGAAAATGAAGCGGATTTTAATGCTTTCGGGGGAAATCAATTTTTTCTTTTTAAAAACTAATAATACAAATCTATGAATATGAAAAATTGCGCCATTTATACTCGTGTTTCAACAGATAACCAAGCGGAAAAAGAATTTTCATCTTGCGAAGCACAAGAACAAAAAATCCGGTCGTTTATCGCTAGTCAAAATGATTGGCAGGTTTTCAAAGTGTATAACGACGCCGGATTTTCTGGCGCAATTTTACAACGCCCTGCTTTACAGGAATTACTTGCTGATTTGAAAAAAGAAAAAATTGATGTGGTTTTGGTTTATAAAATTGATCGGCTCACCCGTTCGCCGAAAGATTTTTACCAACTGATAGAATTTTTTGAGCAAGCAAAAATTGATTTTATTTCTATTACTGAAAGATTTGATACTTCCACGCCCGCCGGCCGTTTGCTTCGCAATATAATGCTCACTTTTTCGCAATTTGAAAGAGAACTAACCAGCGAAAGAACAAAAGATAAAATGTTGGAGCGCGCGAAAAAGGGGCTCGCAAACGGCGGGCTAACTCCTTATGGCTACACGCGACAAGATAAAAAACTTATACCGCACCCGAAAGAAGCAGAAGAAATAAAATCAATTTTTGAAACTTATATTGAAACTGGCTCAACCGCCAAAACCTATCAAATGTTAAAAGATAGAGGTATCAAAAATAAGTTAGGCAAAAATTTCTCTAAAACAAATATCAGCCACATTTTGCGAAATGTTATCTATATCGGCAAAGTTTTGCACAACGGCGAAATTTATCAAGGTATCCACGAGCCGATAATTTCGGAAGAAATTTTTGCCCTTGCTCAAAAAATTCACAAGGAAAAGCAAAGAAATTTTAGAGTGTACAAAAATTTTCTTTTCGGCGGATTGATAAAATGCGAAGAGTGCGGTTCAAATATGACTTCTTGTTTTACCAATAAATATATCGCTGGAAAATTAAACCGATATTATTACTATCGTTGTACCGCCACTATGAAGCAGGATTGGCAAGCGTGTTCAGTAAAACAAGTGTCCGCCGAAAGAATAGAAAATTTTTGTTTGGAAAATTTAGAGCGCATTTCCGTTGATAAAAACTATATTGAAAATCTTGTTTTTCGTCTTAATAACGATGAACAAGCGGGACACCGCACTGGATACGAACTAACGGGCAGATGCTCTAAATTTTCCGCCGAAAACATTTCGGGCACTCTAAAATTTTTCATTAACGGACTCAAAACCACCAAAGGAATTGAAAGAAACCTTTTTGCTAAAAAGTTTCTTTCAAACATATTTTATTCCCCCGAAAGCATTAAAATCCGCTTCATTTTCCGCCAGAGCGGCGGCGAAGTCGCCGCGAAAGCGAGCCCAGCCTCGCTTGTGGCGAGGCTGGGCAAGCGAACACTCTCATCTTCAAAAAATGAGTTCGTATCTAATTTAATGGCTCCGGTGGTAGGATTCGAACCTACAACCAAAGGCTTAACAGGCCTCTGCGCTA
>ENA-UOYA01001376-UOYA01001376.1-activated-sludge-metagenome-genome-assembly--contig:-NODE-1376-length-26197-cov-6.345842_pt1 | contig 26197 bp, 33 predicted proteins | sample MGYA00238163_ERZ764804 | MGnify/ENA primary metagenome ERZ764804 (study PRJEB28919, sample SAMN05720223) | activated sludge metagenome | isolation source: Anaerobic digester | place: Hong Kong... | reverse complement strand
ACCAACATTAGTGGCCTTTCCCGGGGGTATTTCCGATCTGACGGCAGCATGTGCGGAGATAAGCCAGCTAATTGGCGGCACTGCTCCCCAATTGAGGCAACAAATCCAAAGAAATATCGAGAACTATGGGCGCCATGTGCCGGTGGTCTTAAAGGTTAATCTAACAGCGGCAGAGGTCAGGTGGATTAATGAAAAAAAGCCGGCCGGCTTTGTGGTGCTTCCGGTGAAAACAAGATATGGACCCCATTCGTTAGCCAGGCATTTAGTGGGGTATTTAAACAGTATCAGTTTGTCCAAATGGCGGGAATTGACTGCTGAAAAGAAGACTGTGGCCACGAATAGCTTTTTGCCGACCGCATATCGGATGACCGATAAAATCGGGGTGGCTGGGTTGGAGGGCAAGTATGAGGAAGCTTTGCGCGGTTCCGGTCCGGAAAAAAGTTTTCGGGGCATTGCTGATGCCAATGGCCGGTTACTGGCGGGTTTGGGGTATCTGCTCAAAGAAGAGGAAGCGGATCGTTGGCGCAATCACGTCATTTTGACCATTGACCGGCGCTGCCAGGAAATAGTGGAAAAGGTTATGGATCAGGAAATCGCCCGCGGCGCAGTAGTGGTAATTGATCTTGTCAATGGCGATGTGTTAGCTTTGGCTAGCCGCCCCAATTTTGATCAGAATATGATCGAAAAATATCTGACGGGCTATGATGAATTACTGGATCGTTCGGAGCGGGAAGCCTTTTATCCCGGCTCAGTCTTTAAACTGGTGGTCGCTGCGGCGGTTTTAGAAGAGAATTTACTAAAGAACGCTGAAGAGCTGTTTCACTGTCCTGGGAAATATCTCTTTCCAGATCATACCCAAATTAACTGTACCCGTGAACATGGCATGCTGACCTTAAAAGAGGCGATTACCAAGTCCTGTAATGTAACCTTTATTCAACTAGGCTTAAGATTAGGGAGCGCTAAACTGGCGGAATATGCCGCAAAACTGGGTTTTCAGCTTAATCTTGGCGAACATTCACCGCCCGCCTTATTGGCTAATACTTCAATCGGGCAACAGGGAGTTTTAGTAAGCCCCTTGCAGATTGCCAATTTGTATGCTACTATCGGAAAAAACGGGTTTTATCATCCTTATCGGATTGTGTCGCAAATCCGTAATTATCAGGGTGATGTGATTCAGGATTTTTCGCAAAAAATTGGCGAACAGGTCTTAAAACCAGCCACTTGTGCCTTTTTAAAGGATTGTTTAACCGCTGCAGTGAGAGAAGGAACCGGACAGCAAGCCTGGATCGAAGATAAAGGGACAGCAGGGAAAACCGGTACGGCTCAGGCCAATAAAACCGGGCGGGTTATTGCCTGGTTTGCCGGGTTCACGCCGGTGCAGAATCCGCGCTTTGCTATCGCGGTAATGGTGGAAGAAAAGCTTTCCGGTTCTTCGAAAGGGCTCAGGGGTGGGGAAGAAGCAGCCCCCGTTTTCAAAAAAATTGCTGAAGAAATTTACAAAATAGCGGATTACCGGCAATAATAATGAAACACAAATAATTTTGTCATGATAACCGTCAATAAAGGGGTAATTGAAAAAATTTTTATTAAACAACAAGAAATCCGTGCTTTATGTAGATGACGGTGGTAAAATAGGTGTATGTAAATTAATCTGCAGAATAAAAAAGTATACTATTTTGGAGTGGGAGTGAAAGAAAGATGAGTTTTAGTACCTTTAAAGGTGGCATTCACCTGTCTGGGTACAAGGAAGGGACGCAAGGCTTAGCCATTGTCGAAGCTCAAGTTCCGCGCATCGTCTATCTTCCGGTATCTCAGCACATTGGTGCACCTTGTGCTCCTCTTGTTCAGGTAGGAGACGAAGTAAAAAAAGGACAAAAAATCGCAGAAGGCAAGGGCTTTGTAACCGCACCGATCCATGCCAGTGTTAGTGGCAAAGTCATTGCGATCGAAAACAGGCCGCATCCCGGCGGTAATTTTGTGAACTGTATCGTAATTGAGAATGATTTTAAAGAGACGTGGGCTGATACAGTCAAACCGAATCCTCATCCGGAGGAGCTTACCCCGGAAGAAATTCGCAAAATCATTTTTGAAGCGGGTATTGTCGGTATGGGGGGCGCCACCTTCCCGGCTCATGTTAAATTAGCGCCGGTGGAAGGGAAAAAAGCAGATTACATCATCTTAAACGGCGTTGAATGTGAACCTTATATCACGGCCGATCATCGCCTCATGGTTGAAAAGCCGGAAAGGGTAATCGCCGGGTTAACATATATCTTAAAAAGTACCGGTTGTGAAAAAGGGATTATTGCCATTGAAGAGAATAAACCCGACGCCGTCATCCTCTTTAAAAGGTTATTAGCCCAGAATAAGCGGATCCGGGTCCAGGTTCTGAAGGAAAAATATCCGCAAGGTTCCGAAAAACATTTAATTTATGCCTGTACAAACAGAGAAGTGCCTGTGGGGGGACTGCCGCTTGATGCCGGCGTGATCGTCCATAATGTGGGTACGGCCGCTGCCATCGCGGATGCGGTTGAATTAGGTATTCCCTTAATTCAACGGGTGCTTACCTTAAGCGGAGATTGCATCAAGAACCCGGCCAATTTCCTGGTCAGACTGGGTACCCTTTTCAGTGATCTCATTGCCGAGAGCGGCGGATATACCGGTGAGGTGGAAAAAATCATTGCCGGCGGGCTGATGATGGGTAAAACCGTTTTCACAGCGGACGTTCCGGTGATCAAAGGCAGTTCGGGCATCGTCGTCTTAAAAAAGACGGCGGCGAAAAAAGAAAAGGAATATAACTGCGTGCGCTGCGGAAAATGTGTGGATGCCTGTCCTCTCTTTTTAGAACCGACAACATTGGTCAAACTGGCCAAACGTAATTTATGGCAGGAAGCGGAAAAGAATAATGCTCTGAGTTGTATTGAGTGCGGGTCCTGTGTGTATGTTTGTCCGGCACGTATTCCGCTTGTGCAGTATATTAGACGAGCCAAGCAAGCAATTGCTGTGATGAAGGCTAAAGCCAAGAGTGATGGGGGTAAGAAATAATGAATACACAAGAGAATTTGTTAATTGTATCATCTTCACCACATTTGCATAGTGCCAATAAGGTCTCAACAGCGATGCGCGATGTCTGCATTGCCCTTTTGCCTGCTTTGGTCGGGGCAGTTTATTTCTTCGGAATGGCCGCCGCCACAGTAATTCTTACTTGCGTAATTACGGCCCTGCTTAGTGAAGTAATCGCCCCAAAAATAATGCATCGCGAAGTTACGATTAGTGACGGGAGTGCGGTGGTTACCGGTTTGTTGCTGGCTTTTTGTCTTCCGTCCACAATACCCTTGTGGATCGCCGCTATTGGTTCGGCTGTGGCTATTATTATCGGTAAACAGTTTTTTGGTGGCTTAGGCTGTAATATTTTTAATCCGGCTTTAATTGGTCGTGCATTTCTGGTGGCCTCCTGGCCGGTAGCTATGACGACCTGGGTTACGCCCCTTGATGGCGTGACCACGGCTACGCCCTTAGGAATTATCAAAGAAGGACTTTCTGAGCAGTTGCCTTCCTTAGGACAATTGTTCATGGGTAATGTGGCTGGCTGTCTGGGGGAAACCAGTGCCTTAGCCTTAATTGTCGGCGGACTTTACTTACTGTATAAAGGACATATTGATTGGCGTATTCCTTTTTCTTATCTGGGCACCGTTTTTGTCGTTACGGCCGTTGTTGGAGCAGATCCGTTATTCCATCTGTTATCCGGTGGTTTGATGCTGGGAGCATTTTTCATGGCCACAGACTGGGTGACTACCCCGATTACCAAAAAAGGCCGCTTGCTTTTTGGAGTGGGCTGTGGCCTTTTAACAGTGCTGATTCGGTTGATGGGCGGCTACCCGGAAGGAGTTTGCTATTCTATCTTATTAATGAATCTGGCTACTCCTTTAATTGATCGCTATACGAAAGCTCGTGTGTTTGGGGGTGTGAAAAAACATGCGTAATATCTTAAAGTTAGGCGTATTTCTTTTGCTTATTGCCGGCATTGCCGGTTTGGGTATCGCTTATGTCCATCAATTGACAGCCCCTTTAATTGAAGAGCAACTGGCCAGTGAAAAAGCCAACAGTCTGCTGGAGGTTTATCCCGAAGGAGACTTCATTGCGGATGAAAGTGAAAAATATCTTGATAGTAAGACAGACCCTGTCATCAAAGGACTGCATATTGCTTATGAAGACAACAATCCCGTGGGCGCCATTTATCTGGTGGAGCCCTCCGGGTATAATGGGACAATTCAGTTGATGGTCGGTTTTGATCTTGCCACTCAGAAAATAACCGGAATTAAAATATTGAGTCAGTCGGAGACACCGGGGCTGGGTGCTAATGCCGAGGAGAGCTTTTTTACAGATCGTTTTAAAGGGAAAAGCATCGAAAAATCTTTAGAGGTTGTGAAGCAAGAACCGGCAGGTGACAATCAGATTCTGGCAATTACCTCTGCCACAATCACTTCGAAGGCCGTAACAAGCGGAGTGAATATCGCGCGTGCTCATTTTCAAGAGAATTTTGTGCAGTAATCAGCAAAAAGTTAGACAAGTATTATTTGGAGGAGGTAATTTGGGGCTATGAGCTTGTGGAAAGAGTTTAGTAAAGGGATTTTACGTGAAAATCCGTTATTTGTCCTTGTGTTAGGAACGTGTCCGTCCTTAGCCATTACCACATCCGTGGAAAATGGTATAGGGATGGGAGTGGCGTTTTCCGGAGTTTTACTGGGTTCAAATATTGTTATATCGGCGTTAAGAAAAGTAATCCCCGATAGTATTCGTATTCCCAGTTATATTGTGATTATTGCTACTTTCGTTACCATGGTGGAAATGTTATTACATGCTTATTCACCGTCGTTATTTGAAAGTCTGGGTGTGTTTATTCCCTTGATCGTGGTAAACTGCATCATACTTGGCAGAGCTGAAGCTTTCGCCAATAAGAATGGGGTAATGCCTTCAATAATGGATGCGTTAGGCATGGGCGTAGGTTTTACTTTGGCCTTAGTTATTATTTCTACTTTTCGGGAAGTATTAGGGGCGGGCACATTTTTAGGTTACCCCGTCATGGATTCGGCTCAGTCGGCGATAATTATGATTCTTCCGCCGGGCGGTTTCATTACTTTAGGTTGCATCCTGGCTTTCCTCAATAAAATGAAGGATGTCAAAGCAGCCAGGAAAACTACACTTAATCAACCTGTTGCACAGCAGCAGTTGAGTAGTAATTAGTGGAGGAGGCGGGATAAATGCAGGAAATGATCTTGATAATTATCGCGGCGGTTTTTGTTAATAATATTGTCTTGACTCAGTTTTTAGGCTGCTGCCCATTTTTAGGCGTCTCAAAAAAGCTTTCTTCCGCTATTGGGATGGGAGCAGCGGTGACCTTTGTCTTAACCCTGGCTTCCGTCATTACTTATTTGGTACAGATATTTATTCTGGAGCAATATGAAATTGTTTATCTGCAAACGATTGCCTTTATTCTGGTAATCGCCGCACTTGTACAGTTTGTCGAAATGGTCATAAAAAAATATAGTCCCGATCTTTATAAGGCATTAGGAGTATATCTTCCCCTCATCACCACCAACTGTGCCGTTTTAGGTGTGGCTATTATCAATATTCAAAAATCTTATGGTTTCCTGCAAACGATGGTTAACGGTTTTGCAAACGGGTTATCATTTACCGTAGCTTTAATTCTTTTTGCCGGTATCAGGGAAAGACTTGAGGACGCAGATGTTCCCAAGAGTATGCAGGGTATGCCGATAGCCTTAGTTACTGCCGCTTTAATGTCGATAGCCTTTTTAGGCTTTACCGGTCTTCTATAAAAAAGTGCGGAGGTAGAAACGATGATCTATGCAGTTATTAGTTTAGCGGCCTTAGGCGCAATCTTCGGTATTGTCCTGGGCTTTGCTGATAAAAAGTTTAAAGTTGAAGTTGACCCAAGAATAGATGCGATTTTAAATGTTCTACCGGGAGCAAACTGTGGAGGCTGCGGCTTCCCCGGCTGTTCGGGTTATGCTGACGCGATTGTTGCCGGGACGGCTCCTTTAAATGCTTGTACAGCAGGCAAAGATGAGGTCCGGGAAAAGATTGCGGAGATTATGGGGGTTGATGCCGGTGAGGCTCAGGAACCTCAAGTAGCTCAGCTCATGTGCAATGGTGGGAAGGACCGTACGGCATTACTCTATAATTATGAAGGGTTAGAAGATTGTCATGTGGCAGCCACCATGTTTAAGAGTCCCAAGGCGTGCAGCTTTGGTTGTATCGGGTTAGGCACCTGTACGAAGGTTTGTCCTTTCGGCGCCATTAAGCTTGGCGCAGATCAATTACCGGAAGTTGATTTTAACCTTTGCACCGGTTGCGGTATTTGTGTGGAAAATTGCCCGCAGCATGTTTTAAAAGTGCTGCCTGTTTCCAAACTGGTCCATGTCCGTTGCAGCAATCTTGACAAAGGAAAAGAGGCAAAAACTGCCTGTGACGTGGCATGTATAAAGTGTAAGCTTTGCGAGAAGAATTGTCCGCAGGGGGCGATTGCGGTCGTCACCGAAGGGAACGGAAGTATTGCCAGGATTGATTATGCAAAATGTACCAGTTGCGGGATTTGTGTGACGAAATGTCCGACCAATGCTTTGGAGATTATCCTGCCGATTAATGCCAACCGGAATGTGGCCCAGAATACCAAGAGCCAAAAACCTCATGAATGCTCGCAGTGCGGGCTTTGCCAATAAGGCTTTCTATTGTTGCTGACATCATCAGCGTGAGGAGTGAAGCAATGGAAAAAAACCGTGTAAGAATTGCTTTCTGCTTTCTGGTTCTGGTTTCCTTGCTAGGTGGGGTGCTTTTTCAATTAAACCGACCCCGGGAACAGGAGTATTCCGGTGAAGAATTTTTAATGGATACATTGGTGAGTATCAGTACTTACGGTACTGATACTACTCTTTTACGACAAGCAACAGCGGAAGCTTTCCGGGAAATGCGTCGTCTCGCCGATTTAACCGACCGCTTTACTGATGGCAATAATAGCGGTATGACCAGTGATATTGTGCGGATAAATGCCATGGCCGGAATTGAGCCGGTGATTGTGGACCGGGATGTTTTCCGCATGCTGCAGTTGGCCAAAGAGTACTATGCTTTAACTGATGGTGCCTTTGATATCACGATCGGGCCGGTCATGGATTTATGGGGCTTTGGCAAGCCGGAGCAAACGCTGCCCGCTGCTGATGATTTATGGGAAGCTTTATCCTTAGTGGATAGCAACGACTTAATCCTTAATGAAAAGGAGCAGAGCGCTTTTCTTAAAAGGAAAGGGATGTCCCTGGACCTTGGGGCGGTAGCGAAAGGATATGCGGTGGAGAAGGCAGCGCAGATCCTGGAGGAGGCCGGAATAGAAAGGGCCATCATCAACGCCGGCGGCAATATCAGGGTCATCGGCCAAAAAGCACCGCAGCAGGGGTGGCAGGTGGGGATTCAGGACCCCCGTGATCCCCAGGCTTTAGTTGGGATATTGTCCCTGCAGAATGAATCTGCGGTGACGTCGGGGGATTACCAGCGCTACAAGGAAATTGCCGGGAAAAGATATCATCATCTTCTTTCAGCGCGTACCGGTTATCCTGTAGAGTCAATGATGAGTGTCACTGTAGTGACGAAGGATTCCGGGGAGGCGGATCTTTTATCGACGGCTTTATTTCTGATGGAGCCTGAACAGGCCCTGGCGTATCTTTCGCAGCACAAAAACGCGGAAGCCATTTTAATCACGGCTGAAAAACAGATTTTATGTACTCCGGGCTTAAAGGAAAAACTGAAGCTAACACCAGGGGAGGAATATGTTGATGAGCAAAAGGTTAATGACAAAGGCTGATACAAAACTATTAATAGCCGTTATTCTCTTAAGCCTTGTTGCTTACGCGGCCATTCATTACTCCTCTCTTTCTTTTCCTGCGGAGGGACGGGTGCTGATCAAAGCAGGCGGGGAAGTGGTGCAAGAGCTTCTTTTATCGGCGGATAGGCCAGCGCAAAGAATCAGTGTTCAGGGGAAAACAGCTCCTGCGATTATCGAGATTGAGCAGGGGCGGGTTCGTGTGGCAGAGGCGTTTTGCCCCGATCAGATTTGTGTAAAACAAGGCTGGATCGATACTCCCGGGTCCTCAATAGTCTGTGTACCCAATGAACTGGTGATTTATCTGCCGGCCGGTACCGATGACGGAGCGACGGCAGTTGATGCGATAACCCGTTAAGTAAGGGGAATAAAGATGAGCAAAACGCAAAGATTAGTATATCTGTCTCTCTTTGTTACTTTAGCCTCCGCTCTGGGAATTTTGGAATCGGCCTTGCCGAATCCTTTCCCGTTGCCGGGAGTAAAGCTGGGCCTGGCGAACATTGTGACGCTCCAGGTCCTGTACCTCTACGGTTTAAAAGACGGACTGGCCATCTCCTTATTGCGCGTCCTCTTTACTTCTTTGTTCGTGGGTACTTTTCTTTCCGTGGGCTTTTATCTAAGTCTTACCGGGGCTGTGTTCAGTACGCTGGTGATGGCTTTTTTGTTTAAATACGTGCCGGCTTTGAGTATGATGGGGGTTAGTATCGCGGGCGCCGTCTCCCATAATGTGGGGCAATTGTTGGCGGCGGCAGCTTTGATTCAAACCGGTTATATCTTTTATTATCTGCCGGTTTTACTTTTGTCTGGCATTCCGACCGGCTTGGCGACCGGTTATGTAGCCTGTCTTTCCCTGAAGCATCTTGCGCGAAAAAAGTTTTTCTAGTGAGCGCAAGTTATACTGCTTGACAGTGTTTCTTTATATAAAGTAAAATTTTGAAGAGGGTAAAATCACTTTTCTTCAGGACATACATCAAGGAGGTGGAAGATATGCCAACATACGACTATCGTTGTCCTAACTGCGGCAAGTTTACCATTACCCAGAAAATTACCGAAAAAGCCCTGACCGAATGCCCCACCTGTGGAGCAGCTGTCAATCGTTTGATTGGCAAAAATATAAATATTATTTACAAATGTTCCGGGTTTTATTGTACGGATACTCATTCACCCAATGGTACTGCCGAGGTCAAGGAAAACACCAAAAGTGCCGTCAAGAGCGAAGCACAGAGCGAAGGAAAAAGTTCGGCCCAAAGTGAAGCGAAGGCAGAAATAAAGGGAGAAAAAAAGAGTAAGACGGCCTAGTTTTCTTGGAAGATATATGCCTATGCTGGCGCCATGCTTTTTGAACGCTGGCGGAGCCCCGGAGCTAATCATTACCGGAATTTAAAAAACCGTGATGTTTTTTTAAAAACACACGGTTTTTTTGTTTAACTTGCGGTATTCTCCTGTTTCACTTCCTGCAGAAGGATCATTTACCGGCAAGTCCGGTACTTTCCGGTTACGGGTTATTTCCCTTTAATTGTTCTTCGGCAAACTGTACCAGTTTTCTGGTCATATAACCACCCACATAGCCATTCTGGCGTGAACTTAAGTTGCCCTTATCGATGTTATTGTAGTTGGCGATTCCTAATTCACCCGCCATCTCGTATTTCATGTTATCGAGAAAGTTTTTCGCACCTTGCACCGCTGGTTTATTGCTGTTTCTAGGCATATTGAGAAATCCTCCTTTGATCTGGTTTAATGGTGAAATTTCCTTGCTATTTCATTCATATCTTTTGTAATTTTAGCAAGGATATGCCTAATATATTTTGGTACTATTGCCAATAATTAATTTTTTATGAAAAGCCAATCTGCCAGGCACAATCTGTGTTGATGAACCATATTATTAAGAATGACTATAAAGGAGGGGTGGGCAAGATGCTGGGAATAGGAACGTTCCTGATTGCAGCTGTTACTCTGGTTAATAGTCTGTTGCTTTTGGCTTATTTTTTGAATAATAATGCCTTTCCGCATCCGCTTTCGGAAGAAGAAGAAAGTATGTACCTGCAAAAGGTTCAGGAAGGAGATATCAATGCCCGGAATATCTTAATCGAACATAATCTTAGGCTGGTGGCCCATATCGGGAAAAAGTTTGAGGGGGCCGGCGATGATAAAGATGATCTCATTTCCATCGGGACAATTGGCTTAATTAAAGCGATTAATACTTTTGACGCTGCCAAAGGGACCAAATTAGCGACCTATGCCGCCAGGTGTATTGAAAATGAAATATTAATGCATTTACGGGCCACCAAGAAAAACAAAGGAGAAGTTTCTCTTTATGACCCTATCGGGATCGATAAGGAAGGAAACGAGATTACGCTGATCGATGTTTTAGGTACCCACCCTGATATTGTGCCCGATGTAGTACAAACAAATGTGGAATTTGAGCAGATGTTGGCGAAGATTAAGTATTTGAGTAAACGGGAAAGAAAGGTCGTGGAAATGCGCTTTGGCTTATTAAACGGCCTCCGAAAAACCCAGCGGGAAATTGCCAAGATGCTTGGTATTTCCCGTTCGTATGTGTCCAGAATTGAAAAGAGGGCGTTGGAGAAACTGATCAAAAATGTCTAATCTCAGCAGATGAGGCTGCTGCTCTCGAGGATAAAGAAAAAGGGCCTCAAAATGAGGCCCGCGCAGAATAAAATATAAATATAAAAGGAAAGATATAATTTCACTTTTATTATAACTTAGTTTTCTGGTGAAGTAAATCTTGTTTCCCCAAGTAGGCAAGAAAAAATATTAGATAATTAGATAAATGGAAATAAAATCATTACTAATTTATGGAATGATTTTATTTCCATTTTATGATAAGATAGTGATAGTGAATTAATGGGAGAGGAAAATGAAGATCTTAAAACCGGACCTGGTCAGTAATTCTCTGGGGGAGATAAATCTTGAATATTATAAAAACAAAGCGATGCGGGGAATGATCCTTGATTTAGACAATACGCTTGTTCCCTGGCATCTTGATTGTATCACCGCCGAAGCAGACCTTTTTTTAAGAGAAGCTTTGGCCTTAGATTATCGGATCTGTTTATTGACTAATGCCAGCAAAAAAAGAACGGAAAAGATTGCGCGACAATATGATCTTCATTATCTTTCCTCGGCCTTTAAGCCAAGAAAAAAGGCCTTTCTGCGCGCCTTACAGTTAATCGGTCTGCGGGCCGATGAAGTATTAGTGATTGGCGATCAGGTTTTTACGGATGTATTAGGGGGAAACAGAGCTGGCTGTTATACCATCCTGGTCCCCGCCTTATCCCCAAAGGAGTTTATCGGGACAAAAGTGTTTCGCTTTTTGGAATGGTTATTGAAAGCCGGACATCCATACCGAAAATAGATATTAATTTTTTCCCGGGTGAATATTATTAATGATGTAGTCAGGATAATTAGTACTCAGAGCGCGGATTATTTTTGGGGTGGTGAACTGGTGATGGAAAAAAATATTGTCTTAATCGGTTTTATGGGAACCGGGAAAACCGCTGTCGGAAAAAGACTGGCTACGATCCTGAATCGTGAGTTTTTGGACAGCGATAATGAGGTAGAAGCTGTTACTGGTATGTCTATTAGTCAGCTGTTTAATAAATACGGGGAAGTGCGCTTCCGCTCCGAAGAGAGATTAATTATCCAGCGTCTGGCCGAGAAGAAAAATGTCATTATCGCCACCGGGGGAGGCGCAATTTTAGAACCGGAAAACATCCGGCTGCTCGCCAAAAACGGCATTTTAATCTGTCTGACTGCCCGTCCGGAAATCATTTATGAACGCGTCAAAAAGAGAAGCAATCGTCCTTTACTGAAGAAAGGTGATCTCTATACCAGAATTGTCGAACTAATGAAGGAACGGGAAGAGCTATATAAATGTGCTGATTATTGCCTGGATACATCGGACCTGGATTTTCAGGAAATTATCGATCAGATTATTATGTTTTTAAATAGCGATAATTTAAAAGGTTAGTGCAGGAAGTTACAAGATAATGTCGAATAGTTTTTTATATAGAGAACATTATAACAATTATATAAAAAACGGAGAGGAGCACAAGAGATGGACGTATTTGCGATCTTGAAAACAGCCACTAACATGGGGGCATCAGATATTCATCTTTCTGTAGGTACACCGCCCGTATTTCGGATTACCGGTAACTTAATCCGTTGGACCGATGATGGGAAGATTGGACCGCTGACAAGACATGATACGATGGAAGCGGTCAGAGCATTAATGGATGAGGAACAGTTCATCTACTGGCAGGAAAAAGGGGAAATTGATTTTTCTTATTCACTGTTCGGGGTCGGCCGTTTCAGGATTAATACCTATCGTCAACGGGGCTGTCCCAGTTTAGCAATTCGTCCTGTGCCATATCATATTCCCGGAATTGAAACACTTGGCGTATCCCAGGCCATAATTGATCTGGCCGAGATTAATTCCGGGCTGGTTCTGGTTACCGGTCCCACCGGAAGCGGAAAATCAACAACCTTAGCTGCTTTAATTGATATGATTAATACGCACAAAGAAAGACACATTATCACAATTGAGGATCCGATTGAGTATTTACACCAGCACAAGAAAAGTGTGGTTGACCAGAGGGAATTAGGTTCCGATACCTATTCTTTCGCTGGGGCCTTACGGGCTTGCTTGAGACAAGACCCTGATGTTATTCTGATTGGTGAAATGCGTGACCTTGATACAATTTCCACGGCCATTACTGCTGCTGAAACAGGGCATTTGGTTTTCTCCACCCTGCATACGATTAGTGCCGCGCAGTCCATTGAAAGGATTATCGATGTTTTCCCGGCCAATCAGCAGGAAATGATTAAGATTCAGTTGGCGACAACCTTGCAGGCTGTTGTTACCCAGCAATTAGTGCCCCATTCAAACGGCAAAAGCCGTATTCTGGCCACGGAGATCATGCTGGGGATTCCGGCGATTCGCAACCTGATTAGAGAAGGCCGGACTCATCAGATTCCTACAGTGCTGCAGACCGGTAGCCGTTGGGGAATGCAGACGATGGACTCGGCCTTGCGTGACTTGATCTATGCCGATAAAATTACCATGGAAACAGCCTTAAAATTCTGTTATGACAAAGAGAATTTCGCCAGTTTTGTTCATCAAGGCTAATTCCAGCTTCGGGCAAAGGTTTAACAACGATAAAGCAATAGGCTTGATTCACAGAAGGAGTAAGTTATGGACTTAGAGCTTGGTGTCATGCTGTTCTATATCTTTCTTTTTGGGCTTTTGGTCGGGAGTTTTTTAAATGTGTGTATTTATCGTATCCCGCAAGGTGAGAGTATTGTTTTTCCTCCTTCTCATTGTCCAAGCTGTCATCATCAATTAGCGGCGAAAGATTTGGTCCCGTTGTTCAGTTTTCTCCTTTTAGGTGGGAAATGCCGATACTGCGGGGAAAAAATCTCCTGGCAGTATCCTCTCGTGGAGTTGGGTAACGGCTTGGGCTGGGTTCTCATCATGTGGTATTATCAAGGCCTGCCTAGTGGTCAAAGCGTCGCGGGAATGTTGCTGTTTTCCTTTGCGCTGGTGTTGAGTTTGATTGATGTAAAACACTATTTAATTCCTAATTGTCTGGTGGTTGTGCTACTGGTCGGTGGCCTCGTCTATCATCTTTGGCTCAGAGAGATTAGTATCGGTCTGATCTTACTGGGGATGGCCGTTGGGTTCGGTTTTCCCTTTGTGATTGCCGTAGTTAGTGGCGGCGGAATGGGAGGCGGCGATATTAAGCTTTGTGCGGCCATGGGACTGTGGCTAGGCTATCCGGCCATCATTTATGCGCTGTTTATCGGTGCTTTATTGGGAAGCTTAGTAGGGATTATCCTGATTATCTGCCGGCTCAAAACGAGAAAAGACCGGATTCCCTTTGGTCCCTTTTTAATGCTTGGATTTTTAGCGATGATTCTTTTCCAACAACAAATCATGTCCTGGTATCAGGCCATCATTAGTTAAAGGTTTAAGTATAGTAATTGCCGGGAAGGGAAACTTTGTATATTTTGGGTGGGGAAATGACAAATTAGACATGAAGGGGGGAAACTTTGGAAATAGTCTTGAAAAATAATTCACTTGTGTGGTAAAATCATAAAGAAATTTAATGGGGGTGGGGAAAGTATGCCAAGAGTATGTGTTATTCATGGTCCAAACATTAATTTGCTGGGGCAGAGAGAGCCGGAGATTTACGGAAATGTCACTCTCAATGAGTTAAATCAGCAATTAAAAGAATATGGCAAAGAAATCGGGATGGAAGTGGAAACGTTTCAATCCAATTGTGAAGGCGCGATCGTTGATAAGATTCAAGATGCGGGAAGTTATGATTATTTGATTATTAATGCGGCGGGCTATTCCCATACCAGTGTAGCCATCAGAGACGCCTTAAAGGCTGTTAATAAGCCGGCGATGGAAGTACATATCAGCAATATTTACGAGCGGGAAGGTTTCCGGCAGCATTCCATGCTTGCCGATGTGGTACAGGGGCAGATCTCCGGTTTAGGTGTGCCCGGTTACCGGTTTGCTTTGGATGCCGCAGCCTATTTCTTAGCTGATGAAGGTAAGCCGAAAGGTGAATAATCATCATCTGGCTCAATTAAAAGCGCTCATTAAAGCCCAAGGACTGGCTGCATTTCTGCTTACCGATACCGTTCATGGTTATTATTTTAGTGGCTTTACCGGGACAAACTGCTGGTTACTGATTACCGCCGAAGCGCAAGATTATTTCATTACTGATTTTCGCTATCGGGAACAAGCCAGGACAGAGGTTACCGGTTTTGAGCTTGTTATTCAGGAGCAATCAGCATATGAGACCCTTGGCAAGCTCATCAAGCAAGTGGGAATAAACAAAATTGGGGTAGACCAGGATGAGCTTACTTTAGCGGTATATACCCGGCTTAATGAAGAGATTGCCGCCGGTACATTGGTGCCTTTGCCGAATCCAGCCAAGAAAATCAGAAGGGTGAAAAGTGCCGAAGAACTGGAATTGATTAAAAAAGCTGTGGAAATTGCCGATAAAGCATTCTTACATATCCTGGATTATCTACGGCCAGGCATTACCGAAAAAGAAGTCGCTTTTGAACTGGAGTTCTTTATGCGGCGCCTGGGCGGAACGCGGAACGCGTTCGAGACAATTGTTGCGTCCGGTGAGCGGGCGGCGTTGCCGCATGGTGTTGCATCCAATAAAGTGATGGCTGCCGGTGAGATGGTAGTGCTGGATTTTGGCACAGTATATCAAGGCTATCACTCTGATCTGACCAGGACCGTATTTTTAGGAGAACCTGATGCCCGGGCTCAGGAGATCTACCGCGTGGTGCTTGAGGCGCAAGAAAAAGCGTTAAAGCACATCCAGCCCGGAATGCGGGCAAGTGAAGCAGATCTCCTGGCCCGGGAGATCATTTCTGACGCCGGTTATGGCGGATTTTTCGGACATGGGTTAGGACATGGAGTAGGTTTAGCCATTCATGAAGAGCCAAGTTTATCTCCACGGGATGAGACGATTCTTGAACCGGGGATGATTGTTACAGTTGAACCAGGCATCTATATACCAGGCTGGGGCGGAATCCGGATTGAGGATATGGTTTTTCTTTCCCCTGGTGGATGTGAGATATTAACGAGGTCACCTAAAAATTTAATTACACTAATATAATTGAGGAGGCAAATCATGATTTCAACAACTGATTTTCGGACCGGGATTACCTTTGAATTAGAGGGGGATGTCGTTCAATTACTGGAGTTTCAACATGTTAAGCCGGGGAAAGGGGCAGCTTTTGTGCGCTGTAAATTACGTAGCGTGAAGACAGGCTCCGTGATCGAAAAAACCTTCCGTCCCGGAGAAAAATTCCCCAAAGCACATATTGATCGGAAAGAGATGCAATATCTCTATAAAGAGGGAGATAGCTGGGTCTTTATGGATACGGAAACATATGAGCAGATCTCCTTAATGGAAAGCTTACTGGAAGATGCGCCGAAGTACATTAAAGAGAATGAGACTACCGGAATTCTCTTTTATCAGGGACAGGTTATTGGCGTGGATTTACCCAAACAGGTTGAATTGAAAGTTGTGGCCACCGAACCGGGTGTTAAAGGTGATACGGCAACCGGAGGCAGTAAACCGGCTACCCTGGAGACCGGTCTGATTGTGCAGGTACCTTTCTTTGTCAACGAAGGGGATGTTTTAATTATTGATACCCGTACAGGAGAATATGTCAGCAGGGCATAGGAGATATTATAGTTGTGTAAGACATGGCCTGGTAATGATGTATGGGAGGTAGATAAATGAGTGCCCTCAAAGAGAAGATTGCTTATTTGGAAGGGCTGGCCGAAGGATTAGCCCTGGAGAAGGATAGTAAAGAAGGAAAGATCTTTACCGCGATGCTTGATGTTTTGCGGGAGATGGCTGTTGCCATTGAAGAAACGGAAAGCTATGTAGAGGCTCTTGATGAGGATCTTGGTGAGGTGGAAGATATTCTTTATAGCGAAGATGGGGATTTTGCAGAAGATGCTGAGGAATGTTTTCTCCCGTGCTGTGACGGTGATTATCTTGAAGTTGCCTGCCCGAAATGTCATGAGGTTTTACACCTTGATTCCTGTCTGTTAGAGGATGAGGATGTGACAGAGATAACTTGTCCCAATTGTGATGAGGTCCTTCATGTGAATGAGGATAATAATCTGCAGATGCTTGAACACGCACCCGCTGCCGAAAAAGAAGAATAGCGGTTAATTGCTTGATATATCTATAAGTAAGATGATCCCCGTTGCTTTAGTCTCCATAGTCTATGCGGGGATTTTTTACGTATAGAGGGGATTGAGGCATTTTTGCTTTGGGGGCAGCCCATTAACGCAAGAGAAGGAGTATGAGAAAAGGATGAAGACGAACTTACCGGATATGAATGAAACAGCAAGAGCCAATCGTTTACATATCGCCCTGTTGGGGATTACCAACGCGGGAAAATCAAGTTTGATTAATGCCCTGACCGAACAGGAGCTGGCTTTAGTATCTCCAGTGAAGGGGACAACGACCGATCCTGTTTACAAGGCCATGGAATTATTCCCCCTTGGTCCGGTAGTGTTTATTGATACGGCCGGGTTGGATGACGCCAGTGAGTTAGGGGAATTGCGCAAAAAGAAAACCTTTGAGGTTTTACAGAAAACTGATCTGGCCATCTTAGTCCTCGATGCTTCTGTTGGGGTCACCGCCTTTGACCGGGAGATACTTCAACATCTAAAAGGAAAGAAGATCCTGGCCCTGGGAGTTTTAAATAAAATAGATCTCTTGAGCGCTGGTCAGTCGGAAACCGCAAAAGCAGCGCCGGTAATTCAGGCCAAAGCTGCGGCAATCGCAAAAGAGTTAGACCTGAAAATCATCCCGGTAAGTACGGAGACCGGCCAAGGGGTGCGGGAATTAAGAGCTTTTCTTGGACAGTTAGCCTTGCCGGAAGCTGAGGAGCGTTTACTGGTGGCAGATCTACTGCATGCCGGGGAAATTGGGGTATTAGTTACTCCGATTGACGCCTCTGCTCCCAAAGGCAGGTTAATTCTGCCCCAGCAACAAACCTTGCGTGAAATGCTGGATCATCAGATCATCGCCGTTGTTTGTCAGGATAGTTATTTAAAAGATACGCTCGCCAAACTCAGCGAGCAGCCGCGGCTGGTGATTACTGATGCGCAGGTCTTTCAAAAGGTAAACGCCGATACGCCGGCCCATATTCCGCTAACCGCGTTTTCCATTCTTTTTGCCCGTTATAAAGGAGATTTAAAAGAATTGGTGAAAGGAGCCCGGACGGTGGAAAAGCTTCAGGACGGGGACAAGGTCCTGATTGCGGAAGCTTGTACACACCATCGTCAGGATGATGATATCGGGACAGTAAAAATCCCCAACTGGTTAAGGCAGAAAACCGGCAAGCAGCTCATATTTGAGCATGCGAGCGGGTATTCATTTCCTGATAATCTTTCTGAGTATGCCCTGATTGTGCATTGTGCCGGGTGTATGCTCAATCGCCGGGCTATGCTTTATCGCCTTCATCAGGCGCAAGCCGCCGGGATACCGATTGTCAATTACGGGGTTTTAATCGCCTATTTGCACGGCATTTTGGAGCGAGCCCTGGAGCCCTTTCCAGAACTCTTTCAGTAGAAGCTCTCGTACTAAATAAAATAATGATCCTGGTCAATAAGACTGTTGTTACAAGCATATATTGTAACAGCAGTCTTTTTTGTCATTTCGGAAGGATAGGAGCGATTTTTATTGCATATATTTGGCAGTGGGACAATATATTATATTGTCCAAGTTCGCTTGATGAGGTGAAAGAGATGACCAAAATTCTGCTGAAGAATAATCTTCAGGCAAATCACAGTTCCATCGCCATTTCTTCTTTGAGCTGGTTTCAGGCTCTCGCTCCGGAAATACAAGAGTTGATTGCCGAAGCAATCTCACCGTATCTGGGGGAGCTTGAAGAAATTCGGCTACGGGTCAATAGACCACTCCTTTTACGGGTTGGAACCAGAGAAGTGTTTATCAGCTCCGCCGGGAAAATTACTGTTGAGGCCGAAAATGGCGTGCGCATAAGCAAAGAAAATCTCCAAAGAACCCTCCAGATCTTAAGTCAGAATTCCTTATATGCCTGGGAGGAAGAGTTGCGGAATGGCTATCTCACTATTCCCGGTGGTCATCGGATCGGTCTTGTGGGGAGAGCGGTCATCGAAAAGGGTCATCTTAAAACATTAACGGATATCTCGGGGATTAATTACCGGATCGGACGACAGATCCTGGGCTGTGCCGATCAGGTGTTACCTTCGCTCATCAAAGGGGAGGGCCGGGTTTACGATACGCTGATTATTTCTCCGCCCCAATGCGGGAAAACCACTTTACTGCGGGATTTGGTGAGACAGCTTAGTAATGGTATCCCGGCACTGAATTTTCCCGGGGTGAATGTGGGGTTAGTTGATGAAAGATCCGAAGTAGCGGGCATGTATCGCGGCGAACCACAGTTTCAAGTCGGGATGAGAACAGATGTACTGGATGCCTGCCCTAAAGCAGCGGGGATGATGATGTTAATTCGTTCCATGTCACCGCAGGTTTTAGTCACGGACGAATTAGGAAAAAGTGAGGATGTGGAGGCCATGTATCAAGCCTTGCAGGCGGGGGTGGCGGTGATTACCACGGTGCACGGTAATGGGGTGGAAGAGCTAAAAGAAAGGCCGAACCTGCAAGCTTTATTAAACTGGCACTTTTTTGATCGGATTATTATCTTAAGCCGACGCAAAGGAGTGGGCACGCTGGAAAAAATCCTGGACGGAAAAAGTTTCGCAAGGATGAGCGAGCATGGCTAAAATCCTTGGTGCTTTATGTATTCTTCTAGGTTGTACCTATGGCGGGGTGAAGATCTCCCTTTTCTATAAGAAAAGAACCGAGCTGTTTCGCTTTTTGCAAAATGGGCTCGCTATGCTTGAAACAGAAATCAACTACACCTTTACTCCTTTACCCCTTGCTTTCGAAAAAGTAGGCCGTCAAAGTAACCGGATTTGTCAAACCTTATTTTTGCAGGCTGCTCGTGTTTTGCGTAGCAATAAAAGCGCTACAGCCGGAGAGGCCTGGCAGGAAGGCATTGCCGCCTTGTCGGCCGAAGTGCCTCTCACCAGGGAAGAATGTGAAGTCCTGGCCCTTTTTGGACAGGGCTTAGGCAAAACGGCGAAAGAGGAGCAGTTAAAAAATATTGAGCTGACCAGAAGACAATTGTACACCGTACAAAAAAACGCGGAAGAGGAGCAGGCGAAAAAGCAAAAGATGTGGCAGTATCTGGGCTTTTGTTTGGGCGCGTTTTTGGTGTTGCTGCTGATCTAAGGAAAGAAGTGCAGAAGAATTGAAGATGAATTGAAGGAGAAAAAGACCCATGAATATTGAATTAATCTTCCAGATTGCAGGAATCGGTATTCTTACCGCGATTTTTCATACTATTTTGAAGCAGGCCGGCAAAGAAGAGTATTCCTTTATTGCTACTTTAGCCGGAGTATCGATTGCCTTGATGATGGTCATTCAACTGCTGGCTGAATTACTGGATCAGGTCCAGGGAGTCTTTTTTTTATAAGATTTAAAGCAAGGCTTTTGCAGGTGAGGTGCATTTATGGAGATTTTGCAGGTGGTGGGAATAGGTTTAACCGGAACGATCCTGACGGTATTTTTGAAAGAAAGTAACAAGGAAGTGGCAGTGTTTGTCAGTTTGGCCACAGGCTTGGTTCTTTTCATCTTTGCCCTGAGCAAAATCGGTGATGTGCTGGATGTGCTGCAGGAACTGGCCAGGCGCGCCCAAATTAATTTGTTTTATCTGACGACGGTGTTAAAAATCATGGGGATAGCCTATCTGGCGGAGTTTGGGGCGCAAATATGTAAAGATACGGGCGAAGGCGCTATTGCCACCAAAATCGAATTAGCGGCCAAGATCCTGGTGATGGTGCTGGCCTTGCCTATTATCATGGCGATTCTCGAATCGGTGCTGCGTCTACTGCCTTCTTGAGGTGGAAAAATGAAATGGAAAAAATTATTGTCCTTCTTGCTCGTGTTGGGGGTGCCGTTGCTGCTTTTTGTCCCGGGAAATGCCGCAGGGATGAACACCGAAGCAACGACGGCAAAGGATCTGCCCTCCGCGCTTTCGTTGCCGGAGATTTTAGAGGAACAGGAACGCAGTATCGATCTTGGCGAAATCGAGCGTTTCCTACAGGAGGTAGACCGGGAAATCGGGGCCTTCTTCCCGGCAGGATCAGTAAAGGAATTTATCGCCAAATTTGCGGCCGGGGAAATCGATCTGGCCCCACAGGAAATGTTTCGCCAGTTCATGGTTTATTTTTGGCGGGAAGTCCTGCTGAATCTCTCTTTATTGGGAAAGCTGCTGCTGGTGGCGGTGGTTTGTGCCATCCTCTCCACCATCCAATCGGCTTTCGAGCAGGGGACAGTGGCGAAAGTTGCTTATTTTGTCTGTTTTCTGGTGGTAATGACGTTAGCGGTCGGGTCTTTCAAGCTGGCTATCAGTACCGGGTTGGGCGTAATTGAAAAAATGGTTGGCTTTATGCAGGTGTTGCTGCCTGTCTTGTTAGTCTTACTTACAGCACTGGGCGGCTTAACAACTGTTTCGCTCTTGCAGCCGTTTTTGATGGTGTTTTTGAGTACCCTGTCCATTGGCTGTCAGAACATTGTGTTTCCTTTTATTTCTTTAACGGCGGTCCTGGGTCTGGCCAATAATCTTTCGGAACACTTTAAGATTTCGCAGCTGGTCTCTTTTTTCAAGCAATTGACCAAAGTAGGCATCGGCTTTGTGCTGACACTCTTTATCGGGGTAATTACGGTAGAAGGGGTGGCCGGCAGCGTCATCGACGGCGTAACACTCCGGACAGCCAAATTTATGACCGGTGCTTTTGTCCCCGTTGCCGGCAATATGTTTGCCGATGCACTTGATGCGGTCATCGGCGGTTCTCTGCTATTAAAAAACGCCCTTGGTTTAGCCGGGCTACTGATTTTAGGGGCGCTGGTGCTTTTCCCGGTCTTGAAAATCCTGGCGCTGGCGGTGATCTATCGTTTTGCCTCAGCGTTATTACAACCACTGGGCGATTCCCTTCTCGCCAATACCTTTGAAGAAATGGCGGGTTGTCTGTTTTTAACCTTTGCCGTGGTGGCCGCGGTAGCGATTATGTTTTTCCTGACACTGGCGATTATTGTGGGCACGGCTAATTTTACCGTGATGCTCAGGTAGATCTTTGCTACAGGCAGATTATTGACCAAGGTAGATGGGGCAGGTGGTATTGATGCAAGTCCTTACGGAAATTGTACGGAATATTGTCTTGATTCTCCTCTTCACAACTTTTTTACAATTGCTCTTACCTTCACAGAGCATGCAGCCTTTTATTAAGGTGGTTTTGGGCTTATTTGTGCTGTTTTCTTTTTTAAACCCTTTCCTGCAACTGGTGAACCGGATCAGTGAGAAGGATTTGCTTGAAAACGTGGCGTTTGCGGAGAATGAGACGGGCATGCCTTTCCGGGAAAGAACAGAGCAACAGATTGCCGCCATGCTTCGCCTAGTCACCGGACTCGATAATGTGGAGGTGAAGGTTGTACTGGAAAAGAGCGGTACAAACAGCTTAAGAGAAACCATTCAGGAGATTGTCGTCATTCTTGAGCACAGCGTAATAAAGGGGGAGCGCAGTGCAGAAATGACCAGGCAGGCTGTGCCGGCAGACGGGCAGATGACCGGTGAGGGCGCTGCGCAGCAAGAATTAGTCCCGCTGGAGGAGTCAAATGAAAAATCAGGGGAAGAAAGGAGGGTTTCCTTGGTTCAGGCTATGCAAATTCAGGGCACGGCGGAGCAGGATGAGCCGGAGATAACAAAAAGGGTCTTGCCAGAGGAGCTTGTGTACACAATCTGTCGCTGCTTTGGTGTAAGAGAAAATCAAGTCAGGGTTCAGTTTCAGTAACGGCAAAACTGAACTGGAAAGGACCGGAAAGTGTGGTGGACATTTGCTCATGAACGGACTATATTGGTCAATTTTCGATCCAAAAGGAAAATACGGCATCTGGGGGATTTTTTGTCTTGTTTTGGTGGGGATCTTGTTAATGGTTCTGCCGGGTTTTCTCCTCGGGGAGAAAGAGGAAAGCCCCTTGTCCGCTCAGGCGGAGATGAAGAGGGATGCAAGCGCAGAGCCAGCTCTTTATTCTTTGCTGGAACTGGAAAAACAGATTGCCCGGCAGGCCGAAGAAATCCTGAATCAGGGTGAAGGCTTTGGCAAGGTGAGCGTGGCGATAACCCTCGAGTCAGGTCCGGAACAGGATCTGGCGCGCAATGTGCAGAAGCAGGCCTCTGTAGTTGAGGAGCAGGATACCGGTGGGGGGAAAAGAGTGACCAGTGAGACACAGGAAGAGGTTGAGTACGTTTTCGCGCAGGGAGGGGGAACGCCTCTCGTTCTCCGGGAAAAAAACGTGCAGATTAAGGGGGTACTGGTCATGGCCGAAGGAGCAGTGAACCCTGAAATCAAAAGGTTTTTGAGCGAGGCAATGCAATCCTTATTTGCATTGCCGGCGCATCGGGTGATGATACTTCCCATGAAAGGCAGGTAGGAAGATGACTACGATCTATGTTCGCTTTAAAAGTATTCTCACTTTTGGCTTAATTGTTTTTTCTTTATCATTTCTGTGGTTTTCGTTTCAGACATTACAACAGGAATACGGGCCAACGCAGGAGACGGCAACAGGCGTAAGCGAGCTAACCAATGAAGAAACGGCTCCTGATTCAAACGGGCTGATGACCCTGGTTCCGGAGGAGCAAAACGAGCAAAGCATCAAGACGAACAATTTCTTTAGTGAATACCGTCTGGAGCGCGAAAGAACGCTCAGTGAACAAACCGAATTACTGCAGGAAATTATTGCTAATGAGCATTCGAGTGCGCAGATGAGAACAGATGCGCAGCAAAAGTTAATCGGGTTAACGGAGAATTTGAGCCGGGAAGCCAAAATTGAAAATGCCCTGCTTGCGAAGGGCTTTTCCGAAGCGATTGCGGTTATTCAGGAACCCTCGGTGCTGGTTATTGTGCCATCGGAAGGGTTTCGCCAGGACGAAATTGCCCGGATTGCCGATGTTGTGACGAAAATTGCCCAATGCCGGTGGGAGGATGTGGTGATTATTCCCAAAACAAAGTAAGCATATTTTTCAGGATTTTTTGCCAGGATTATTTTCTATTCGGCTCTGTCAATGTTTGTTAAATCATAGTGGTTCTGTTATAATATTCATTGTATAATAGGAGGGGAGCATAAAAATGGTAGAAAACGAATTGTCGGAAAAGACTATTCTTACTCAAGAAGGCAGTGTTAAAATCTCAGAAGAGGTTGTGGCGATCATTGCCGGTCTGGCAGCATCTGAAGTAAAAGGGGTTGCCGGAATGAGCGGTGGCATTGTGGGAGGAATCGCGGAGTTTGTAGGGAAAAAGAATCCGTCCAAGGGCATCAAGGTTGAAGTGGGAGAAAAGGAAGCCGCCGTTGATGTTTATGTAATTGTGGAGTTTGGCTCAAGAATTCCCGAAGTTGCCCATGAGATTCAACACAATGTGAAAAAGGCCATAGAGAGTATGACCGGGTTAAATGTAGTGGAAATTAATGTGCATGTGCAAGGGGTGACTTTCCCCAACGACGCTAAAGAAAACAAGCAGGTAGACAAGTAGAGAAGAAAGAAGTCAAAAGACAGATACGAGGAGGATGAAGATGACGAACACTGGAAATAGAGTCATTATTAGTATACTATTGTTAGGATACATGTTGTTGTCCTTAGCTTTGTTTTTGATTTTTATTTTTAGTTGGCCCATTCCTTATGCTTATATTGAGTGGTTTTTTGCCGACCCGCTTGTGAAATGGAGCTATGGTGTTCTGTTAATCGCTGTTTTTCTCCTCAGTTGTATCTGCTTTGTCAAAAATATTGGTAAGCGTCCGGTCAAATTTTCTGTTTTACATGAGACGGATTTTGGCCAGATTAGCATCACTGTGTCCGCACTGGAACAGCTTGTTTTGAAAGGGGCCAGCAGTGTTTCCGGAGTTAGAGAGGTCAAACCCAGTCTTCGCTTATCCGCTGAGGGGATTGCTCTTTTGTTAAAAGTGCAAGTAATACCTGATGTACATATTCCCCAGGTCACCAGTGATCTGCAGAATACGGTAAAGGATTACCTGTTGCGCACCTCAGGGACAAGTCTGCAGGAGATCGATGTGCAGGTTGTCAAAATCAGTTCGGATATCAAAACACCGAAAATCAGTCGGGTGGAATAGGAGGCAGGGGCTAATGCTGGAACAAATATTAGCAGAGCTTTATAAACATCGAGGTAAAGTGCTTGGCCTAATCGCCGGTTTGGTTTTTGGGCTGATGGTGATTAATGTCGGCTTTTGGCAAACGCTGTTTATTACTCTGTGCCTTGGGCTAGGCTATGCTATCGGGAAAAGAATTGATGATAATGAAAGCTTAAAGGAAGTCATTGAAAGGATTATCAAAGAAAGATAAAGCGGAAAGAACAACACGTTAAATCCGTAATGAAGGTCGAGTTTATATGTCAATAATATTCGATAATCGCTGATTATCACGAAAAGGGAGGATCCTTTTTGGGCAGACGTTTAGCGCGTGAATTAGCCATGAAATCATTATTTGCCCGGGATTTAGGCAAAAATGAGCCTGAGGAAATGCTGGCGAGACTTGTTCATGAATTTCATGTGGGCGGCGAGGTAAAAGAATTTAGTGAAAAACTCATTAAGGGTGTAGTGGAAAACCAGCCATATCTTGATTCGGTGATCGACCGCTATACTATTGAATGGCAGTTAGAGCGGATTGCCCCGGTGGAAAGAAATATCTTGCGGATTGCCCTTTACGAGATGCTCTGTACGGACGATACACCTCCCGCCGTGGCCATTAACGAAGCTTTAGAGGTGGCCAAGATTTATGGGGGAGATGATTCTCCTCGCTTTCTGAACGGCATTTTGGGGAAAGTTTTAAAAGAACTGCCCCAGGAGCAGACAACCAAAGATGAATAGGCCCAGCAGGGAAAAATCCAGAATGAAGGTCAGGGTTGGAAAGTGTTTTTAGGAATTGATACAAGTTGTTATACAACCTCACTGGCGTTGGTCGATGGGCAAAAAAATTTACTGAGCGAAAAGAGGATGGTTTTGCCGGTATCAAGTGGGGCACAAGGGCTGAGGCAATCCACAGCCCTTTTTTATCATATTCAAAATCTCCCCCTGGCAATGCAGGAACTGTTTGCCAAGGTGGAAAAAGAGTACAAAATCGAGGCAATCGCCGTTAGTGCGAAACCTTCCCCACGGGAAGATGCCTATTTGCCTGTTTTCCGGGCCGGCTTTTCGTTAGCGGAGAGTTTAGCGGCCTGTCTGCGGGTTCCGCTGGTGAAAACTACTCATCAGGAAGGACATCTAGCAGCTGGAATGTGGCATTCTCAGGAGGAGTTAGGCGAAGAATTTCTCGCTTTTCATCTTTCGGGCGGGACAACTGAACTGTTATCCGTCCGTTTAAAACACTGGCAACCCCTGCAGTATGAGATTACTGTCTTAGGCTCTTCTACCGATATCCAAGCCGGTCAGTTAGTGGATCGGGTGGGGGTAGCTTTGGGGTATCCGTTCCCGGCCGGGCGCTACCTGGAAAAGTTGGCGGCGGAAGGGGAAAACAAGGTGGAAATTGCTATACCCTCATCTGTACAAGGTTACAAGATGAGTTTTTCCGGCGCGGAAACCCGCGCGAAAGAATTGCTGAAGGAAGGGATTGCTCCGCGGG
>ENA-UOYA01001373-UOYA01001373.1-activated-sludge-metagenome-genome-assembly--contig:-NODE-1373-length-26240-cov-6.704755_pt1 | contig 26240 bp, 25 predicted proteins | sample MGYA00238163_ERZ764804 | MGnify/ENA primary metagenome ERZ764804 (study PRJEB28919, sample SAMN05720223) | activated sludge metagenome | isolation source: Anaerobic digester | place: Hong Kong... | reverse complement strand
TCTAATCTAATCTTCACACAAACAGGCAACCAAATTGCGATCGCCGAAAGCATCGTCGATGCGGGCAACATTAATCCAGAACTTGTTTTCAGCCACATAGGGCAAGGGATAGACGGCTTTGCTGCGTGGATAGGCATGTTTCCATTCATCCGAGACACATTCATATTCGGGATGGGGAGCATTTACCAGCACGTTATCGTCAGCAGGATATTTGCCTTCTACTATCTCCATGATTTCTTCATAAATGCTGTTCATGGCAGCTACAAATCGATCCAGCTCGGCAAGGCTTTCACTTTCGGTAGGTTCAACCATGAGTGTGCCGTGAACAGGGAACGAAAGGGTAGGGGCATGAAAGCCGTAATCCATTAGTCGTTTGGCAATATCGGTCTCGGTGATGCCCGAAATTTCTTTTATTTTTCGACATTCAAGGATGAGTTCGTGACCTACTCTTCCGTTGGCTCCACGATATACAATACCATACGTATCTTTCAGCTTTTCGGCAAGATAATTGGCATTAAGAATAGCCACTTTGGTTGCTTCGGTCAGTCCGTCGGCCCCCATCATTTTTATATAAGCATAGGCAATTTGCAGTACTCCGGCACTTCCATAAGGTGCGGCGGACACCGTATTCAGATCGCTTTCGAACATTACCGGATGGCCGGGAAGGAAAGGGATCAAATGTTCAGCAACGCAAATCGGTCCTACGCCGGGACCACCTCCACCATGAGGTATGGCAAACGTTTTGTGGAGATTAAGATGACAAACATCGGCACCAATAGTTCCGGGATTGGTAATGCCTACCTGTGCATTCATGTTGGCGCCATCCATATATACTTGACCTCCGGCTTCGTGAATGATGCGGCACATTTCTTTGATTTCGGTTTCGAAAATACCGTGAGTAGAAGGATAAGTGATCATGAAAGCTGCGAGATCATTGCTATGTTCTTCGGCTTTATTACGTAGATCGTCCATATCTACATTGCCTTTTTCGTCGCAGGCAACCACTATAGGAGTATAACCGGCTTGTACGGAGCTGGCAGGATTGGTCCCGTGGGCTGAGGCAGGGATTAGTACAATGTTGCGATGTCCTTGTCCTATACTTTCAAGATAACTTGCTATCACAATCAAACCCGTATATTCACCTGCTGCTCCCGAATTGGGCTGAAGGCTTACGCCGGGTAACCCCGTAATTTCAGCCAACATCGATTTCAATTCTTCAATCATCTCATGATAACCCTGAACTTGTTCAATAGGCGCATAAGGATGTATTTTCTGAAAACCCGGATAACCCAGAGGCAATAGTTCTGATGCGGCATTCAGCTTCATGGTACACGATCCCAGCGGGATCATCGAATGAGCCAATGAAATGTCTTTTCTTTCAAGGCGTTTGATATAACGCATCATTTCGGTCTCGGTATGGTAGCTGTTGAAGACCGGATGCGTAAGGTATTCTGAAGAACGGCGTTGTTCGCGAGTAAGGGTTATTTTTTGAGGCAGATCGTCAATCATAAATACGTTGGAGCTGCCGGCAGCCATAGCAAAAACAGCAAGTAATTCGTGTGCCCGATAGCTATTGGTGGTTTCGTCGATGCTGATGCCGATTTCTCCCGATTTGAAATAACGCAAATTGATATTTCTTATTTCGGCATTGTTTCGAATGTCCTTTTGTGAAATAGTTGTTGGCAGCTTTATTTTGAGCGTATCGAAAAAGCTTGAGTTGAGTTGTTTATATCCCATTGCCGTCAGTTCATCCGAAATAAGCGAAGCAATGGAATGAATGCGTTCGGCGATCTTTTTTAATCCATCGGGACCATGATAAACAGCATAGAAAGACGACATGGTTGCCAGTAATGCCTGTGCCGTGCAAATGTTTGAAGTTGCTTTTTCACGTTTGATATGTTGTTCACGCGTTTGCAAAGCCATCCGTAGTGCCTTTTTTCCATAAGCATCTTTTGAAATACCAATAATGCGTCCGGGCATAAATCGTTTGTATTCGTCACGGGTTGCAAAGAAAGCGGCAGAAGGCCCGCCGTAAAACAGGGGAATACCAAAGCGTTGACTGCTACCGAAAGCAATATCCGCGCCCCATTCTCCCGGAGGAGTTAGCATGACGAGGGCCAATAAATCGGTAGCTACTGCAACTTTACAATTTACGGCATGAGCTTTTTCCACGAAGTGATGATAATCTTCCACATTACCGTCACTGTTGGGATATTGTATAATTGCACCAAAAAATGTATTGTCGAGTGTGACGGTCTTATAATTGCCCACCACAATATTTTTTCCGCTATGATGCATGCGGGTTCGCAACACGGATAGGGTTTGCGGGAAAATATGCTCATCTACAAACAAGGTGTTCGCCAGGCTTTTTGCTTTGTTGCGTATGCCTAGGGCATGCATCATCGTAGCGGCTTCGGCAGCTGCGGTGGCTTCGTCGAGCAGTGACGAGTTGGCCAGAGGAAGAGCAGTGAGGTCGCTCACCATCGTTTGAAAATTCAATAGTGCTTCCAACCGTCCTTGGGAAATTTCAGCCTGATAAGGCGTATACGACGTGTACCAGACCGGATTTTCAAACACATTGCGGTAAATTACAGCCGGTGTTACTGTATCGTACCATCCCATGCCGATATATGAGGTACACACGTGGTTTTTGGACGCCAGGTGAGCTATCTCTTCTGCATATTCTTGTTCCGACAGTGCTTTGGGTAGCGACAGTGGCTTGGTGAGGCGGATGTCGCGCGGGATCGTTTGATCGATTAATTCATCAATGTGGGAAACGCCGAGGGTTTCAAGCATTTTTCCCATTTCAGACGCATTAATCCCGATATGTCGGGTTTTAAAATGTTCCATTTCCATAACGTGAAAGATTTTTGCGATGTTTGAATTTTTTATGATTCATTTCCTACAAAAGGATTGTATTTTTTTTCGTTTCCGATAGTGGTTGCCGGTCCGTGACCGGGATAAACAATTGTTTCGTCGGGCAAAACAAACAATTTGTTTTTGATGCCTTCGACCAGCAGATCGTAATTGCCTTCAGCAAAATCGGTTCTTCCGATACTGCCGTTAAAAAGGACATCGCCCACAAAAGCACTATGGGTTGCTTTATGATAAAAAATGATGCTTCCCGGTGAATGTCCGGGAATATGAAAAACGTGCAATTGCTGATTGCCAAATGCAACAATATCATTTTCTTTTAAATATTTTCCGATGGGAGGGATGGAAAGATTCGGTGCATAGATTCCGAACATTCTTAGCTGGTTAGGGATATTTTTTAATAAGGGTTCGTCGGCGGCATGTGCTTCGGGTTTGACGCCGAATTGCGAAGCAACAAAATTATTTCCCAATACATGATCGAAATGCAAATGGGTGTTCAACAGATGTTTTACCCGGAGATTGTTGCTTACAATATAGCTGAATAACATTTCTTTTTCGTCGGGATGCAGACACGCGGGGTCTATTACCACACATTCACCTGTTTCATCGGAAAGTACATATGTATTTACGACTAAGGGACTAAACTCAAACAATTTAATTTTCATCAATAGAACGAAATTTGCAATTCAAACGGAGTACTGTTGTATATTTTACAAAAATAGTTTTTTCTTTCCAATTAGCGCCTGAAAAGCTCGATAATAATCGTTAGTTGATAACGGGAACGTATATCAATTGTTTTGTTTCGAAAAATGGTTCTTCAAAATATAGCGATAATGGTGTGACCTTGGCTTTATCGGCGAAAGGTTTTATTTCGAGGGTCAAATTGCCGCCTTTGAGACAAATAATGCCATTAGGAAGCGCATTTTTGTGCTGAGGAGAGATGTTTTTTCGTGTGGTTTTTACCAAATCGGGTAAAGACATGACGGCACGACTGACCACGAAATCGAATATTCTTTTTTCGTCTTCAATGCGTGAATGGGCAAATTCAACATTCTGCAATCCAATGGCTGCTGAAATTTCACCGGCAACTTTAATTTTTTTACCAATGCTGTCCAACAATAAAAATTGGACATCGGGGAAAAAGATAGCCAGCGGTATGCCGGGAAAACCTCCACCCGTTCCCACATCCACAACGTTGCTATGAGGTACAAAGCGGATAAATTTGGCTATTGCCAATGAATGCAATACATGATGGAGATAAAGGTTTTCGATATCTTTTCTGGAAATGACGTTTATATGGGCATTCCATTCTTTATACAGATCATGAAGCGCATCAAACTGCTGTTGTTGAAGCTCGGTTAAGTAAGGGAAATACTTTTTTATCAGATCCGGCATTTATTTGGCAGCTAATTTTGAGACAAGGGTGTTTTCTTTCAGTATAGGTCGCAATGCGTCGTAGGGAAGAAAAACGACTTGGGCATTTAACGGATAGGCTGCATATTCTCCTTTGTTAAACACATAGGTAATCCCTTTTTCATCGACAAGAAAATTTTTATTCGGCATGATTTCTTCAATGCCGAAATAACCCAAATCTTCCAGATCGTCGGTTGTTTTAACGCTGTTTTGATTGATTAAGGAAGAGATAAACAGCATCTGAAGTTGTTTCTCGTATCCGGGTTTAAAAAGATCGTTTTCGGTGAGGATTTTTCCTGTTTTAAGATTAATTACGCAGTTTTTGTAGGATTCAAAAGGTGTTTCCCCGCCTTTATTGCCGGTTTGCCTTACCTGAAAAGACAAAATGTTGTTCTTGTTAAAGTAAATCGTATCCGAAAGTGTTTCGTAATACGAATAAAAGGTATACGATAACGTATCGCCATGTGCATTTTCCCATTCATCGGAATAATCGGGCATTAAGGTACCCATGAGTTTCATATCGGATACATTCTCGTTGAATGTTTTTGCATCGTTTTGATAATTATCGATATAATTGGCAATATAGTGTTTTAAAGCTTCCTGAGGAGAAAATTGGATGTACGAATAACCAAACATGTTTTCTATAAACACCTGTTGCAATTGATTCACATCTGATTTTGCGGCAGTTTTTGGATAAACAAAACGAACGGTTATTTTACAAAAAGGTTGGGTGGTATCGTTGTTCAAATGCGATTTTTTTGTTACGAAAAGCGAATCAAATACGATTCCGTTGGTATTGCTGAACGCGCTGTTTCCGTTTTTGCAAGAAATAAAACAAAAAAGCACCACTATGCAAATGAAAATTGCATATAAATTTTTTTGTCTTTTCATGAACACAATCCTCTATTCATCGTTTGCAAAAATACACTTTTTATAAGAATTATGGTTGTTTTCAAAAGAAAAAAATGGAACGATGCTCCGGTTATTCTGCGATTATCCTCGATAAAATGCTCTCTCTCTTATTAATAAGCATGTTCATCGGATTTCAGGTCCTCCATACTCAATGGTTTCTTCTCCAGTGAGCGCCAAGCGTAAACTATATAACCTATTACAACCGGCACCAGCAGCGAAACGTAGAACATCACCCTCAGGGTGAATTCGCTAGAGGATGAATTCTGAATGGTCAGCGAACTTTGCAGATCGTAGGTAGAAGGATAGTAAGCCGTATGGTTGTATCCGGCAATCAGCAACAACAGGGTTACCGTCAATACTGTTCCCACGCCGGAATACCAAATTCCTTTCCTGAAATCGTTTTTAAAAACCGTTCCGGCAATGCCGTATAAAACGGCCGCAACTCCCAGTAAAAACATAACGAGTACGATAGGCATTTGCAGAAAATTGTGCAAATATTTCATCTTTTCCATCGAAACTATTCCCGAACCGGGATCTACGGCAAACCCTTCGGCAAAGAGCGTCCGGACGAGAAAAATGAGGAAAAAGATGACAAAAGGTACGCCGTTATATAGCACATATTTCTTTGATTTTTCCACCAAAGCAGCGTGATCTAATCGGTTGACAAAAAATAATGCGGCAAGCGTGCGAGCCAAAAACAATAGGCTCAACCCTAAACACCAGTTTCTGAGATTTCCCAAGGCCTCCAGTCCGTGAAAGGGGTTTTCCCAACGGCTAATGACACTTCCGCCGGCACTTCCTACATTTAGCAGATTTTCTTTGTTTACGCTGAAAGCCGAACCGGTAAAGAACGTGGCAACGGCAACACCCAGCAAAAAAGTTCCCAATACCCCGTTGATGAATAGAAAGGCACGATAGGTATTCGCACCGAAAATATTTCCGGGTTTCGAATGAAATTCATACGACACTGCCTGAAGCACAAAACAAAACAGCAGCAACATCCAAACCCAGTAGGCGCCACCAAAGCTGGTTGAATAAAATAAAGGGAACGAAGCAAAAAACGCACCGCCGAAAGTTACGAGTGTGGTGAAGGTGTATTCCCACTTTCTGCCCAACGCATTCACCAACAGTTTTTTTTCGTCTTCGGTTTTTGCAAGGGAATATAACATCGATTGTCCGCCCTGCACAAAAAGAAGAAACGTCAACACTCCGCAAAGAAGTGAAATGATAAACCACCAGTAATGCTGCAAAAAGGAATAGGTAATCATATGCTCTTTATTATGAATTGAAAATAAGAATAACGATTCCGTAAAATTATATTTCGGGACCCTTTTTTATTTGTTTTACCAGTATCGTTACTTCTGCAACGAGAAGCAGCGTAAACAACGTGGCAAACAGAATGAAGGTGGTGATCACATTTCCGGTTGACAATCCCGATACGGCTGCCTGAACCGGCAAAACGTCTTGTATTGTCCATGGCTGGCGTCCAACTTCGGCAACAATCCATCCCAATTGACCGGCAAGATAAGCCAGCGGAATGCTCCACAACGCAATGTATTGAAGCCATTTTGCCGATTCCATTTTCTTTTTGTGCCCAAAATACCACACGATGGCAAACATCAGAATAAAATAGAACCCGATGATCACCATAAGATGAAAGCTGTAAAATGTGAGGGGTACATGGGGAATGCTGTCTTGCCCTGTCTTTAAATAGCCATATCCGAAATAGGCATAATTTTCTTGCAGCGTGTTTTTATATTCAGCTGCATCGGCATCTCTTCCTTCCTGTTTTGCCTTTCGGTAGTTGGCTAATGCTTGAATGGCAAGTTGTCCGCGTTCTTTTTTTTCGTCAAACGATAATGCTTTTTCTCCATCAGGAAGGGTATATCCTCCGTCAACGATATCGTTGATGCCGGGCACAAAGGCATTAATATCGCGATATCCCAACAGCGATAATAATTTGGGTAGTTCTATTTTGAAATAATACGGATCGATGCTGTCGTTATACGCTTGCTTATTGGGATTTAAAATTCCGAAAGCAACCATTCCTGCTCCTGTTTTCCCTTTGTACAGTCCTTCCATTGAAGCGAGTTTCATGGGTTGTTTTTGTGCAACCTGATAGGCTGAACCATCTCCGGTAACCGCCAACAAGATAAATGAAATGAACCCGAATGCCGCCCCCATTTTTATGCTTTTCAAAGCAAAATCCACATGCCGTTTTTTAAGTAAATACCAAGATCCCACTCCTACAACAAAAGAAGCGCCTAATCCCCAACCCGAGAGGACGGCATGAAAAAATTTGTTGACGGCAACCGGAGAAAGAGCCACAGCCCAAAAATCGGTCATTTCGTTACGAACCGTATCGGGATTAAAATTCATGCCGACGGGATATTGCATCCATGCGTTGGCAACCAAAATCCAATAGGCCGAAAGAGTAGCGCCAAGGATGGTGAGCCATGTGGCGGTGAGATGTGCTTTTTTGCTTACTCTATTCCATCCGAAAAACATAATAGAAATGAATGTGGCTTCGAGAAAAAAGGCAACAATGGCTTCAATAGCCAGTGGGGCGCCGAAGATGTCGCCAACAAACCAGCTGTAGTTCGACCAGTTAGTGCCGAACTGAAATTCAAGAATGATGCCGGTAGCCACGCCGATGGCAAAGTTAATGCCAAAGATGGTTTGCCAGAATTTAGCTGTTTTTCTCCATTTTTCGTCTCCTGTGCGAACATAGTTGGTTTCCATTATGGCCATCATCACGCCTAGTCCGAGTGTAAGCGGAACAAATAGCCAGTGGTAAGCAGCAGTCATAGCAAACTGTGCTCTTGACCAATTGACCAGCGATGCATTTAGTATTTCCATAGGTTTAGGTATAGCGATTTGTTATGGGGTATGGTTTGTTCTGTCAATCAGCTGTTCTATCACGTAAGCGGCTTTATCTTTATCGTTTTGGCATTTTGAATTTAAAAAATCGGGGAAAAAGAAAGGTTTAAGAATGCCAAACATGACCATCAGTTTTATGATGACTACAATCCATAGTGTTTTCCCCAGGATGGACATGTGGGTAACTCCTTCCCAAAACAGGGAAAACCAGTTGAATTTTTTTGCCGGTTGAGTAAGCTTGGTATCCATATGCAAATTTATGCTTCTCCCATTTTCCCTAAGGGAGGAAAGAAATTTTCAGATTCGTTTCCTAAATGAATAGTGCCGTTTACTTTTTCAAATTTTTCGATATTGTCTTTTAACGCAAAAAGCAGGCGTTTGGCGTTTTCGGGAGTAAGAATAATACGCGATTTGACTTTTGCTTTTGGCACACCCGGCACGATCCGGATAAAATCGATAACAAATTCGGATGAAGAATGGGAAATAATGGCCAAATTGGAATAGGTACCTTGGGCCACTTCGTCGGATAATTCGATTTGAATTTGGTTTTCTTCTTTATAATTTTCCATTTTTTAATGTTTTATCAATCAACACAATTAACTTTTAAGGTGCCGCTATCTTTTCATTCGCATGAAAATCGCCGTGATTATTTCGTTCCCCGGGATTTCACGAGGATGTCAGTTATGTATATGTAAAAGTAATAAAAATAATGAAACAACTTCCTTTAATCCCCATTTTTTTGTTTTTTCGCTGTTTATCCGGTCGATTATTTTATATTTTTACATATTCGGTTAAAAAAAAGAAAATGCCCCTGCATTATTCAACATATTCCATTTTTTCGCAATAATTTTCCTACATTTGTGGAGCTGTTAAAGGCAACTTAGTTATTAATCACACTAAAAACTAAAACAATGGTTAGTTATAAAGAATTGGGTCTTGTAAACTCAAGAGAGCTGTTTAAAAAGGCAATGGAAGGCGGTTATGCAATTCCTGCATTCAATTTCAATAATATGGAACAATTGCAGGCTATTATTTCTGCCTGTGTGGAAACAAAATCCCCCGTGATTTTGCAGGTATCGAGCGGTGCACGCAAATACGCCAATCAAACGTTGTTGCGGTATATGGCTCAAGGGGCGGTTGAGTTTGCAAAAGAACTGGGATATGCTATTCCCATCGTGCTTCATCTCGATCACGGAGATAGTTTCGAACTGTGTAAAAGTTGCATCGAATTCGGATTTTCGTCGGTAATGATCGATGGTTCGCATCTGTCCTATGATGAAAATGTGGCCTTGACCAAGAAGGTGGTTGATTATGCTCATCAATTTGATGTAACCGTAGAGGGAGAATTGGGTGTGCTGGCAGGCATTGAAGACGATGTTAAAGCAGAACATCATACCTATACCGATCCTGATGAAGTTGTTGATTTTGTAAGTCGTACAAATGTGGATTCATTGGCGATTTCTATCGGAACTTCTCATGGTGCATATAAATTTAAACCCGAACAATGTACACGGGATGCAAATGGAAGATTAGTTCCTCCTCCTTTACGTTTCGATATCCTGAAAGAAGTGGAGAAACGTATTCCCGGATTCCCTATCGTACTTCATGGCGCTTCTTCTGTTCCCCAAGAGTATGTAGATGAAATTAATCGTTATGGAGGTCAATTGAAGGATTCTATCGGTGTTCCAGAAGAGCAACTGCGTGAGGCTGCCAAATCGGCTGTTTGCAAGATCAATATCGATTCCGATGGACGTTTGGCTATGACGGCTGCCGTGCGTAGAGTGCTTTGGACACAACCGGCTGAATTTGATCCTCGTAAATACCTGGGTCCGGCTCGTGATGAATTGAAGAAATTGTATATGCACAAAACCCAAAACGTGTTGGGAAGTGCCGGTAAGGCATAATAAAAAGGATATATTGCTCAACGGGGTGTAAACCGGTTGGCAATAGTTGAATGATAAAGAAGAGGGTGAATCACATGGTGATTCGCCCTCTTTGCGTTTGTATTCCTATCGGAGAGCCATTCTCCGGCCTTTTTATATTTCGTCTAATGGAGCTAAGTCGTTATCTTTGCGCAAAAAATTTTTATATAGCGCTTGTAATTATTCTAAAATTTTATGACAGACGATAAAAAGATTATTTTTTCGATGGTAGGTGTAAGTAAAACCTATCCACCCCATAAACAAGTATTAAAAGACATCTATCTTTCTTTTTTCTATGGAGCTAAAATTGGTATTATCGGACTTAATGGTTCGGGAAAATCCACTTTGCTGAAAATTATTGCCGGCATCGAAAAGGAATATCAAGGAGAAGTTGTTTCCGATAAAAGTTTTTCGGTAGGATATCTTGAGCAAGATCCGAAACTCGATCCCGATAAAACCGTTATCGATGTGGTGCGCGAAGGGGTGCAACCCGTTATGGACCTGTTGGCTGAATATGAAGATATCAATGCAAAATTCGGTTTGCCGGAATATTACGAAAACGAGGACAAGATGAATGCTTTGTTTGCACGTCAGGCCGAAATACAGGATAAGCTGGATGCTGCAGACGGATGGAATGTCGATAACCGTTTGGAAAGGGCTATGGATGCGTTGCGGTGTCCGCCTGAGGATCAGCCGGTGAGTGAACTCTCGGGTGGTGAACGGCGACGGGTTGCACTTTGTAGGCTGCTGCTGCAGGAGCCCGATGTCTTGTTGCTCGACGAGCCTACCAATCATCTCGATGCCGAATCCATCGATTGGCTGGAGCAGCATCTGCAACAATATAAAGGAACGGTCATTTGTGTAACCCACGACCGCTATTTTCTCGATCATGTAGCCGGTTGGATTCTCGAGTTGGATAGAGGGGAAGGCATACCTTGGAAAGGAAATTACACGTCGTGGTTGGAACAAAAAACCAAACGGCTCGAAATGGAAGAAAAACAAGCCGGAAGACGTCGTAAAACATTGGAAAGGGAATTGGAGTGGATACGTATGTCCCCAAAGGCAAGGCATGCTAAAGGAAAAGCCCGATTAAATTCATATGAACAATTATTGAATCAAGATCAGAAAGAACGGGAAGAAAAATTGGAAATTTTTATCCCCAATGGACCTCGTCTGGGAAACAAAGTGATTGAAGCACATCATGTGGCAAAAGCATATGGCGATAAGGTATTGTTTAACGATTTGAATTTTGTGCTTCCTCCTAATGGTATTGTGGGTGTCATCGGTCCCAATGGTGCAGGAAAAACAACGCTTTTCCGCCTTATACAAGGGATAGAGAAGCCCGACAAGGGAATGTTCGAAATCGGAGAAACCGTTGTTGCAGCCTATGTAGACCAGCAGCATGCGGCTATTCATCCGGAAAAAACGGTATATGAAGTTGTTTCAGGCGGATCGGAATTTGTACGCATAGGTGGGAGGGAAGTCAATGCCCGGGCCTACCTTGCGCGATTTAATTTTACCGGAGCCGATCAGGAAAAACGCTGTGGTGTTCTCTCCGGCGGAGAGCGAAACCGATTGCACTTGGCATTAACGCTCAAAGCGGGTGCAAACGTGTTGCTACTCGATGAGCCTACCAACGATATCGATGTCAATACTCTTCGAGCTTTGGAAGAAGGACTCGAAAACTTTGCCGGATGTGCCGTCGTGATTTCACACGACCGTTGGTTTCTCGATCGTATCTGCACGCATATTCTTGCTTTTGAAGGCAATTCCGAAGTATTTTATTTTGAAGGTTCATATAGCGAATACGAAGAAAACAAAAAGAGGCGTCTTGGCAATATAGAGCCCAAAAGAATCCGTTACCGCAAATTTTAATTGCCATCAGATGAAAAGGATCGGATTAGTCTTTGCTTTTTATTTGTCATGGATTACCTTTATGTCCGGTCAAATCCTATCCCGGAAAAGTGCAGCTGTCGATTCTGTTTATCAAATTCAACAAAATGCCTCCGTCGATTTGGTGGGCAGGTTCCCTGTAAAGGTGGGAGACAGATTTATGCCGATCCTATACCTGGCAGATACGTTGGTTAATTTGGTCTTGGATGATTGGTTCCCGTTGGGAGATCCACAAACCAATGCTTTCGATTTCGGGCGTATTCAAACCATTCCTGCTTACAATCAGCTGGAAGGATTTCGACTGAGAGGAGGCTTTGCATCAACGGCACGATTTCATCCGCATCTGTTCCTGAAAGGGTATATGGCTTACGGTTTCAGGGATGAGAAAGTGAAATACAGAGGCGAAGCAACTTGGTCGTTCAACAAGCCGATCTATTGTGAAGACGAATTTCCTAAAAATAACCTTTCCATCATTTACGAAAACGACATTTATCCCTTTGCAGAGTTACATCCGCGTTCGCCGAACGATGCCGTGCTGTATATGTACAAACGTTCCGAAGGTGCTACGGCTTACCGGAATTTTGCCGAATTGCATTATGAAAAAGAAACGTTGTGGGGATTTGCCTGGCAAACATGGATTCGCACCTCCACCGTTATGCCGGGAGACGGTTTTTCTTTCACAAGCATCGGAGCCGATAATGAGCCGATTCCGCATGAGAATTTAAAAACCGGCGAAGTGGGGATACTGCTTCGTTATACCCCTGAGGAAAGGTATTATCAATACCGCAGAAAGCGACTCTTGTTGACTTACGGTAAACCCATCTTCACGGTGTCCTACACCAAAGCCTTGAATGGTTTTCTAGGTGGTAGTTGGTCATATGCCAGAGCTGAAGCCACAGTGCAGGAACGTTTTGTCATTGGCGATTACGGTCGGATTGATGTGTCGGCCGGAGTTCAGAAAATCAAAGGGACTATACCCTTTCCTCTATTGCTTTATCCCAATCAACACAGTAGAAATCCGATCGAAAACAGCGCGTTTTATTGTACGCCGGCTATCGAATTTGCAGGAAACGAACAATACGCGCTACGTGCTGCTTTCATAGGGAATCAATGGTTGCTCTATCGGGTGCCTCTCTTCCAAAAATGGGGGACAAAAGAGTTGATTACTTTTCGAACAGTGTACAGCAAGTTAAGCGATAAAAATATGCCGACCTTCGAAAACGGGCTTTTTATTTTTCCGGAAGTAACTGCCGTCATGAAAAAAACACCGTATATCGAAGCTTCTGTAGGAGCCATTAATGTGATGGGCTTTTTTCGTGTGGAATATGTTCACCGTTTTACTTATCGCCATAATCCTCACGCCATTCGGGGGAGCTTACGGTTGGATGTAAGTTTCTGATAAAATGAAGATAGGAAAGCGCTGTATATTTCCATTTTTTCACTTACCTTTGTATTTGCTATGCGGAATGAAAAAAGAATTGTCATTTTAGGAATTGAATCTTCATGTGATGATACTTCGGCTGCAGTTATCCGTGATGGAGTAATATTGTCGAATGTAATTGCCAATCAGTCGGTACACGAACGATACGGAGGTGTTGTTCCCGAATTGGCATCGCGTGCACATCAACAAAATATTATTCCGGTGGTGCACGATGCATTGAAACAGGCGGGGGTGTCGAAGGACGAACTTTCGGCGATTGCTTTCACCCGTGGACCCGGCTTATTGGGTTCGTTGCTGGTGGGAACATCCTTTGCGAAGGGGTTTTCTACAGCATTAAATATTCCCATGATCGATGTCAATCATTTGCAGGCGCATGTACTGGCTCATTTCATTAAAGAAAGCGAAGAGGATGACTCGCAACCCGATTTCCCGTTTCTTTGTTTGTTGGTTTCAGGGGGAAATTCGCAGATTATCCTTGTAAAATCGTACAACGATATGGAGATTATCGGGCAGACCATCGACGATGCTGCCGGTGAAGCATTCGATAAATGTGCCAAAGTAATGGGATTGGGTTATCCCGGAGGACCCGTGGTGGACAGACTTGCCAAACAAGGGGATCCGAAAAAATTTACTTTCAGTAAACCCCATGTCGCCGGGTACGACTACAGTTTTAGCGGACTGAAAACATCGTTTTTGTATTTTTTGCGAGACGAATTAAAAACCGATCCCGGCTTTATCGAAAAAAACAAGGCGGATTTGTGTGCATCGTTGCAAAAAACGATTATCGATATCTTGATGGATAAATTATATCGTGCAGCCAACGATTTAAATATTAAGGAAGTTGCCGTTGCCGGTGGTGTTTCGGCGAACTCCGGTTTGCGTGATGCATTTGAAAAATATGCAAAAAAATATCATTGGAAAATTCATATTCCGAAATTTTCTTATACCACCGATAATGCAGCTATGGTTGCTATAACCGGATACTACAAATACCTCGATAATGATTTTTGCAGTCCCGATGTGGCTCCATACGCAAGAGTAGCAATATACTAATTTAAATACATATCCATGTCATTTACAGAAAATTCCAAGTTGGAGGAGAATAAAAGAAGCCTCAATTTCATTGAAGAGATTGTTGAAAATGATTTACGAGAAGGTAAAAACGGCGGTCGTGTTCAAACCCGATTCCCGCCTGAACCCAATGGTTATCTGCATATCGGACATGCAAAGGCAATCTGTCTTGATTTTGGCATTGCCGAGAAATATGGCGGCATTTGCAACCTCCGATTCGACGATACAAACCCTGTGAAAGAAGATGTCGAGTATGTGGATTCCATTATGGAAGATATTCGATGGCTTGGTTTCCAATGGAAAAATATCTATTATGCTTCCGATTATTTTCAGCAGCTTTGGGATTTTGCCGTGAAACTGATTAAAGAAGGTAAGGCGTATGTGGATGAACAGCCGGCAGAAGAAATTGCCAAACAGAAGGGCACTCCGACCCAGCCCGGCATAAACAGTCCGTATCGCGATCGCCCGGTGGAAGAATCGCTCGAATTGTTTCATAAAATGAATTCGGGGGAAATTCCCGAAGGGAAAATGGTACTGCGCGCCAAAATCGATATGTCCTCACCCAATATGCACTTGCGCGATCCCATTATGTACCGCATCATTCATTTACCGCATCATCGTACGGGAACAAAATGGAAAGCTTATCCCATGTACGACTTTGCACACGGACAGTGCGATTATTTTGAAGGGGTTACTCATTCGTTGTGCACCTTGGAATTTGAGCACCATCGTCCACTCTACGACTGGTTCATCGATCAGTTAGCCGATGGAGATTATCGTCCACGACAGATCGAGTTTAATCGGTTAAACATGACCTATACGGTGATGAGCAAACGCAAACTTTTGCAGTTGGTACAGGAAAAAAGAGTGAGCGGTTGGGATGATCCTCGTATGCCGACGCTTTGCGGCTTGCGACGCAGGGGATACACGCCTCAATCCATCCGAAATTTTATAAATGATATCGGTTATACCAAATACGAAGCAATCATCGATGTTTCGCTATTAGAACACAGTATTCGCGAAGACCTCAACAAAAGAGATATGCGTGTTTCGGGTGTTCTTGATCCGGTAAAACTCATCATTACCAATTATCCTGAAGGAAAAGAGGAAACAGTAACGGCTGTCAACAATCCCGAGGACGAGACCATGGGAACTCGCGAAGTGATGTTTAGCAGAGAACTGTGGATTGAGCGAGACGACTTTATGGAAAATCCGCCAAAGATGTATTTCCGCCTTACCCCCGGAAATGAAGTGCGTTTGAAAAATGCATACATCGTGAGATGTACCGGTTGTAAAAAGGATGAGAACGGAAATGTGGTTGAAGTTTATGCCGAATATGATCCTACTACGCGAAGCGGTATGCCCAACGCTAACCGCAAGGTTAAGGGTACCATACACTGGGTGTCGGTGCCTCACAGTTTGGATGCCGAAGTGCGTTTGTTTGACCGGTTGTTTTTGGTAGAGAATCCCGGAGAAGAAAAGGACAAAGATTTTAAAGAATTGTTGAATCCCAATTCGCTGATTGTAAAGAAAAACTGCAAAATCGAGATGTATCTAAAAGATGCTCAACCTTTTGATAGTTTTCAATTTCAGCGTATCGGATATTTCAATGTGGATCCGGATTCTACTAAAGACCATTTAATATTCAACCGTACGGTGGCATTGAAAGATTCTTGGAGTAAGATAAAACAGCATTGAATTTAAAATCAATTGATCTTTTTGACTTTTGATAAAGGGAGTACTAAAAAATGGATGACGAAGTAAATATGGATGCATTAATCGAGAAGTACGAACAAATGCGTGCGCTGGGTAAAAAAATCTATCTCGATGCCGACGAATTTGCTTTATTGGCACAATATTACGTCGAATTGGGAGATTATAACGAAGCAGAACATGTCATTGAAGAAGGTCTCAAAATGCATCCCGGAAATTCGGAGCTTATGTTGCAATACGCCAAAAAACTGGTTTATTTGGAGAAATATGAGGAAGCCCATGATTATTTGTCCCGTATCACAAATGACGGCGATATAGAGCTCCCGTTGTTGAAAGTCGAGTCGTTGTTGCGTCTTAAAAAGTTTGACGAGGCGGCCAAAATAATCGATGAGGTCATGTCGGAAAATATTCCGGAGTTCGATCTTTATACTTTCCTTACCGAAGTAGGATATATGTATAACGATGTGGATCAATTCGATCGGGCGATCTTCTTCCTCGAAGAAAGCATGAAGCTGGGTGTGGTTGACACCGATGTATTTAATGATCTGTCTTATGCCTATGAAATGGAAGGCAATCTCGAAAAGGCCATCGAATATAACAATAAGTTGCTCGACAGTGACCCCTATTCTTTCGACGGATGGACAAATCTCGGCAAATTGTATTCCATGAACGAGGAATACGACAAAGCAGTGGATGCTTTTGATTTTGCCCTTACGATTAACGAAAAGGATATTCCCACATTAAAAATGAAAGCTCTTTCGCTTTATATGAACGATAATGTGGAAGAGGCCCTCCACATTTTTGAAGAATGTTTGGAAGAAGCCCCCAACGACGAAAGTTTGTACGATTCGTTGCTCGATGGTTATGAAGTGATGGAGCAGTATGAAGAGATGATGAAAATTATCGATCGGAAAGAAGAAAAATTTGGGCCCGAAGGTATTTTGTTGAAAAAGGCACACGTCTATATTGTTCAGCAAAATTTCGATAAAGCTCAAGAGATATTTGAGCAAATTCCCGAGGCTGAGAAAAATACATGGGAATATTTCATGCTCGAAGGAGACCTGGATTTTTACAATGAAGATTATGCGGCTGCCGAAACAGCATACATGAAAGCGTCGATGGAATCGCCCGACAACGAATATATCATCGACCGTTTGGCTAATGTGAGTGTGGCTCGTGAAAAATTTGAACAAGCGGCAGAATATCTTGAACAACTTCTGGAGTTGGATCCCGATTACCCGGCAGCAAAATCCAAACTGGCGATCGTGCGTTTCGAAATTGGTGCCAAAGAACCTTTTGATGAAATCATCAGCCGCTTTTCTGATGATGAACTGCGTGCGTTGCTCAATCTTATCACCAATAACGAGAACACCGATTTTTCGAAATACGGTCGGGATAAATTGCTTGCTCAATTAAACGAGGCAAGGGAAAATCGCATACTTTTTAAAAATATCAAATATTAAATTCCGCAATCAGGCCGGATTCAATGTTGGGTAATTTCGTTTCTTCCCGGCGCTTTCTTCATTTACATGCGCTTAGGGGTTCACACTGCATTTCGCCGAAAAATGAGTTTTACAAACAATTCGCGTAAATTCGCATGTGCCGGTTGACTCTACATAGGTAAAAAAGCGCCTGCGATTTTGGTTTTATTGATAAAAATAGGTATCTTTGCAACCTATTTTGCCAATAGGCCATATAAGAAGTCGTTACAATCGGCTCGCCTCAGGCAGGTAACAAAAAGTTATTTTTTAATATGTACGTAATTGTAGATATTCAGGGCCAACAATTTAAAGTTCAGCAAGGCCAAAAATTATTTGTTCACAGACTCAAAGCCGACGAAGGCAGCGAAGTAGAATTCGAAAAAGTAATGCTTATCGATAACGAGGGCAATGTTACGGTGGGTACACCGGTAATTGAAGGAGCAAAAGTGGTTGCCGAAGTACTTTCACATGTTAAAGGGGATAAAGTTCTTGTTTTCAAAAAGAAAAGAAGAAAAGGATATCAGAAACTGAACGGTCATCGTCAGCAGTTCTCGCAAATACAAGTAAAAGAAATCATTGCTTAATCAGTTAAAATCAGAAGAAAATGGCACATAAGAAAGGTGTTGGTAGTTCAAAGAACGGTCGTGAATCGGAAAGTAAACGATTAGGAGTTAAAATATTTGGCGGACAGGCTGCTAAAGCAGGGAATATCTTGGTTCGTCAGCGCGGAACGGTTCATCATCCGGGAGAAAATGTAGGGATAGGTAAAGATCATACTCTCTTTGCATTAATCGATGGTGTTGTCGTATTTCGTAAGAAGAGAGACAATCGTTCGTATGTGTCGGTAGTTCCGAAGATCGGGGCAGAAGCCTGATTCGGTGCTGACCGAAGTTTGTATGGAAATTTAAAACCATAAAATAGTTGAGTTGAAAAACAACCTGCTTCTTCACGAAGTCAGGTTGTTTTGTTTTTACTTCGATCTTCCTTGAAGGACCTCTTCAATATCGGTCAATTTCAGATTCTTTGTCTTCAACAGAATAAGGAAGTGATACAAGAGATCGGCTGCTTCGTTTTTAAACAAATCGATATTGTTGTCTTTCGCTTCTATTATCAGTTCCACAGCTTCTTCTCCTACTTTTTGTGCAACTTTGTTTACTCCTTTTTTGAAGAGTGTGTTGGTATAAGAATTTTCTGCATCCGATGCGATACGTTGTTCAATGGTTCTTTCCAGCTTGTAAAGAAACCCTTTTGCCGATTCTTCTTTAAAACACGATGTCGAGCCGGTGTGGCAGGTTGGGCCTTGCGGATATACTTTTATGAGAAGCGTATCGCCGTCGCAATCGGTGAGGATTTCGTCCACAATCAGGTAATTTCCCGATGTTTCCCCTTTAGTCCATAATCGATTTTTACTTCTACTGAAAAAAGTAACTTTGCCTTCGGCTTTTGTTTTTTCCAGTGCCTCTTCGTTCATGTAACCCAACATCAATACCTGTCCGGTAAGGGTGTGTTGAATAATTGCAGGCACTAAACCGTTTGATTTTGAAAAGTCTATATTCATCTTACTTCAATATGTTGTGTTTGTAAATATGCTTTGAGGTTAGGGATAGAAATTTCCCCGTAGTGAAAAATACCGGCAGCCAACGCCGCACTCGCTTTTGTTTGCAGAAAAACTTCGGCAAAATGCTCCATCGTCCCTGCACCTCCCGATGCAATGACCGGAATGTTTACCGCTTCACTTACTTGACGGGTAACATCGATGGCAAAACCTTTTTTCGTACCGTCGTGATTCATCGAGGTGAGCAAAATTTCTCCCGCTCCGCGTTGTTCTCCTTCTTTTGCCCAGTTAAGCGCAAGAAGTGGGGTAGGCGTTTTTCCACTGTTGATATATACCTTCCACTCGTTGTTTTCGTACTTGGTATCGATAGCCAGAACTACACATTGGCTACCAAACTGTTCGGCAATTTCGGTAATGAGTTCCGGATGTTTTACCGCCGCCGAATTTATGCTTACCTTGTCTGCGCCGGCCGAAATAATGGCTTTGGCATCTTCCAACGAATTGATGCCTCCGCCAACGGTGAAAGGAATATTGATTTTACGGGCAATTTTTTCAACCAGTTGGGTGAGCGTTTTGCGCTTCTCTATCGTTGCGGTGATATCCAGAAAAACCAGTTCGTCAGCCCCTTCATCCACATATCGTTGTGCTAGTTCCACTGCATCGCCGGCGTCGCGTATGTTCACAAAATTTACACCTTTCACGGTGCGTCCATCCTTGACATCGAGACAGGGAATGATTCTTTTCTTCAACATGATTCCTTGATTTTATGGTTATTTTTATGGTTCTGTTGCATCGGCAACAAAAGCATGGAGTTCTTTCAATGTTATTTTTCCTTCGTAAATGGCTTTGCCGATGATGGCTCCTTCACAACCGGCCTCTTGCAGTGCAACTACATCATCCATTGAAGTGATGCCGCCGCTGGCTATAAGCTTTACGTTGGTTTTTCCCAAAATTTCCCGATAAAGAGCCATATCCGGTCCTTGCAACATACCGTCTTTCGAAATATCGGTGCAAATTACATAAGCAACCCCTTTTTGGGCATAATTCGAAATAAAATCCACCACGTCGGTTTCTTGTTGTTCCTGCCAACCTTGTGTGGCTATTTTTCGATGAAGGCTGTCGGCGCCAAGAATAATTTTATCGTTCCCATACCGGTTTAGCCAATGAAGAAACAATGCGGGATTTTGGGCAGCCATGCTCCCAACAGTAACCTGTACGGCTCCGTTATCGAAGGCGATGCGGATATCTTCATCCGATTTGATGCCGCCGCCAAAATCGACAGCCAATTGCGTTTTTGTCGCAATCTCGTTCAGTATCCGATGATTTACGATGTGATTCGATTTTGCTCCGTCCAGATCTACCAGATGAAGGTATTTCAACCCATTGTCTTCAAATTCTTTGGCTACATCCAACGGATGATCGCGATAAATTTTTTGTGTGGAATAATCGCCTTTGGTCAGACGCACGCATTTTCCGTTTATGACATCAATTGCCGGAATAATTCTCATCATTTTTTAAGTTTCAGAAAATTCTTCAATATTTTTTCTCCTACTTTACCCGATTTTTCGGGATGAAATTGGGTGGCATAAAAGTTTTCGTGTTGCAAAGCAGCGCTGAAGGGAAGAATATAGTGACAAGTGGCAACCGTATCGGCACAGATTTCGGCATAATAGCCGTGCACAAAATAGACCGTGTCGTTTTTCCCGAAACCGTCAAACAATGGTCCTTTGGTGTCGTAAAGGTTGTTCCATCCCATGTGAGGCACAATATCGAGTGGGGGAAATTTTTTTACTTCCGTATCAAATATGCCGAGACATGGGGTGTGTCCTTCTTCCGAATAGTTACACAACAGCTGCAACCCAAGACATATTCCCAGAACAGGTTGACGCAACGAGGCAATAGTTTTATCCAGTCCTTTGTCTTTCAGATAATTCATTGCACTGCTCGCTTCACCAACACCCGGAAAAATCACGTTGTCTGCAGCAACGATTTCGTCTTTGTCGTCCGTTACCTTACAAGCATATCCCAGTCGTTCCACCGCATTTTTTACAGAGGTAATGTTACCTGCATTGTATTTTATGATAGCTATCATAATGATCCTTTTGTGCTGGGAATACCTGCATTCCCGCTTCGTTTTACGGCCATTTTTGCAGCTTTGGCGAAAGCCTTGAAAACGGCTTCAATTTTGTGATGTTCGTTTTCGCCTTTGGCTTCGATGTTGAGATTGCATTTGGCGTTGTCGCTGAACGACTTGAAGAAGTGATAAAACATTTCGGTGGGAACGTCGCCGATTTTTTCCCGTTTAAAATCCACCTTCCATACCAGCCAAGGACGTCCGCCGAAGTCCACCGCCACCTGTGCAAGGCAATCGTCCATTGGCAGCAGAAATCCGTAACGTTCGATCCCTTTTTTCTTTCCCAGTGCCTGCAAAAAAGCTTCACCCAACGCAATAGCCGTATCTTCGATGGTGTGATGTTCATCCACCTGAAGGTCACCCTTAACCTCAATATTCAAGTCGATGTTTCCATGACGGGCAATTTGTTCGAGCATATGATCAAAAAATCCCAGTCCGGTAGAAATGCCACTTTTACCTGTTCCGTCAAGATTCACTTCAACGCGAATATCGGTTTCTGATGTTTTTCGTGCTACCACTCCTTTGCGGGGTTCTGCTTTCAGAAAGCGATAGATTTCGCCCCAGTCGGTTGTCGAGAGTACAGCTTTTGGATTCGGCTTATCCCCTAAAAAAATGGCTTTACAGTGCATGTTTTCTGCCAATTGAACATCTGTATCGCGGTCGCCGATGACAAAAGAGTTTGCCAGATCGTAGTCGCCTTTCAAATAATGCGTAAGCAAGCCGGTGCGCGGTTTTCGGGTAGGGGCATTATCCTCAGGAAAAGAACGATCGATGAGAATATCGCTAAAAACAATCCCTTCGTTTTCGAAAGCCCGGATAATTTTGTTTTGCACCGGCCAAAACGTATCTTCCGGAAATGCATCCGTTCCCAGGCCGTCCTGATTGGTCACCATCACCAATTCGTACTCCAGTTCGTTGGCTATGCGCGACAGATACTGAAAAACCCGGGGATAAAACTCCAGTTTTTCGAAGCTGTCGACCTGTTCATCTTCAGGCTCAATAATCAATGTACCGTCGCGGTCTATAAACACTACTTTTTTCATCGTTCCATCCGTTTTAGTTCGTTCAGCAGAATCCGGTTCTCTTTAGGTGAACCCACCGTAATGCGGATGCAGTTCTTCACTTGAGAAGAACGGTTTCGGGTAATCACTTTTTTCTCCACCAGCCGGTTATAAACGACATCGGCATTTTCCATCTCCACCAACAAAAAATTAGCATCCGATGGATAAACCTTTTTCACGTAAGCAATCTTGGGAAGCTCTTGCATCAACATCTTCTTTTGTTCGAGAAGGGTAGCTATCCTGTTTTTGGTTGTCTTTTTCTTCGATAATGCTTTTAGTGCCGCCTCCTGATTCAGTTTGCTCACGTTGTAGGGCGGTTTTGTCTTGTTCATAAGAGCGATTATTTCGGGTTGTGCATAAGCTATACCCACCCGTGCACCTGCAAGTGCCCAGGCTTTGCTGAAGGTTTGCATGACAATGAGATTGGGATACCGCTGTATGTTGCCAAGATAACTACTCTCGGGGCAAAAGTCGATATATGCTTCGTCTATTACCACAATGCCGTTAAAATTATCCAGTATTGTATCGATATCGCGCAGCGTGTTTCCCGTCGGATTATTGGGGGAACAAACAAAGATAAGTTTTACCGATTTATCATTGCGAATCCTTTCCAGGATGGCATCTATATCGAGTTGAAAATCATCACGAAGAGGAATAGAGATAACCCGTATCTCGTTGATGTTTGCCGATACCTCATACATTCCGTAGGTAGGCGGACATAGGATGACACTGTCAGTCCCCGGATTCCCGAAAACGCGGAAAATCAGGTCAATGACCTCATCGCTTCCGTTTCCGATGAAAATTTGGTCTTGCGGCACGTTTTTTAACTCAGACAGCGCCTTTTTCAGCTCTTTTTGGTGAGGATCGGGATACCGATTATAGGTGCCGAACGGATTTTCGTTGGCGTCGAGAAAGATACCTTCGCTTCCCGAAAACTCGTCGCGTGCACTGGAATAGGGTTTCAGCGATAAAATATTTTTGCGAACCAATGAAGCGAGATCAAATGTTGGTTTCATTGTTGTTATCGATTAATCTTTTGGACATAATTTCTCCCAGTCGGAGTGTGACGGCATTTTTATGGGCATACAACTGTTCGGTTTCGGCCATTACTTCAATGGCAGGCCCAATTTGCAAAAGTCCTTCTTCACTCAGTTGTTGGAAGGTGATTTTCTTTATGAAACTATCGAGAGACACGCCACTGTAGGCTTTTGCATACCCACCGGTAGGCAACGTATGGTTGGTTCCGCTGGCGTAATCGCCTGCACTTTCGCAACTGTAATTGCCCAGAAAAACCGATCCGGCATTTACCACCTTGCGAGCCAAAAGATGGGGATTTTCCACGGCAAGAATCAGGTGTTCCGGAGCGTAGAAGTTACTGAAATCCATACACTCTTCGAGTGAGTCGAAAACGATGGCGCGACTGTTTTTTAGCGCTTCTTCGGCAATTTCTTTTCGAGGCAAGGCAAGCAGTTGTTCGTCGAGTTTGGCTTCGATTTCTTTTATCACCTTTTTGTTGTTAGAAAGCAGAATAACCTGACTGTCGGCGCCATGTTCGGCTTGCGAAAGCAAATCGGTGGCCACGAAAGAAGGATTGCAGGTTTCGTCGGCAACAACCAGCACCTCGCTGGGACCTGCAGGCATGTCTATTGCTGTACCGTATAATGCGGCTATTTTTTTTGCTGCCATCACATATTGATTGCCGGGTCCGAAAATCTTATCCACTTTCGGAATGCTTTCTGTTCCGAATGTCATTGCTCCGATGGCCTGAATGCCGCCTACCGCAAATATTCTGCTCACCCCCACCAAATTTGCCGTATAAAGGATAGCCGGGTGAATCTCACCGTAAATATTGGGTGGCGTGCAGAGAATAATCTCGTTGCAACCGGCAATTTTTGCCGGAATGGCCAGCATCAGCACGGTAGAAAAGAGCGGGGCAGAACCTCCGGGAATATAGATGCCCACCTTCTCGATGGGGCGGCTTTCGCGCCAGCAAACCACACCTTGAGTAGTTTCAACTTTGCGAATTTCTTCCCGTTGTGAAAGGTGGAATATCTCGATATTGTGTTTGGCCAGATCAATGGCTTGTTTCAGTCGTTCGGATAAAGCTTCCGAGGCCTTTTCGATAGTTTCTTTTTCTATGGGAAAAGCAGTTTGCGAAGGATAATCGAATTTTGTACTGTATTTCAGCACAGCCTTATCGCCTCTTTTCCGGATTTCGGAAAAGATTTTTTCCACCGTTTTCATCAGTTTTTCCTGACGAAGAGCCGGACGTTGTGCCAATCGTTCCCATCGGCGGAGTGGGGGATTTGAGATGATTTTCATATCGCGTCAATCGTTAGTGTTTCTACCTTATCATTTTTTCAATAGGGATAATCAGAATACCTTCGGCACCCACCATTTTCAACTCATCGATCACTTCCCAAAAATCGTCATCGTTTATCACCGAGTGAACGCTGCTCCAGCCTTTGTCGGCCAAAGGCAGAATGCTTGGCGAGTGCATGCCGGGCAACAGCTCGATGATTTTGGGCAGCGCCTCGTTTGGGGCATTCAGCAAAATATATTTTCGTCCCTGTCCGTTCTTATACGCTTTTATGCGGAACAGCAGTTTTTCGAGCAACTCGGTTTTTTCGCGCGAAAGGTTTTTATTGGCAATGAGCACAGCCTCGCTTTTCACAATGGCTTCTACTTCTTTCAATCCGTTCATGAGAAGGGTGCTCCCGGTGCTCACAATATCGAAGATGCCGTCGGCCAGACCAATCCCCGTAGCAATTTCCACACTGCCACTAATTTCCTCAATTTTTACGTTGATCCCTTTCACGCCAAAAAATTTGGACAATATTCGCGGATAGCTGGTAGCAATGCGTTTTCCTTCAAAATAGTCCAATCCCGTGTATTCTTCATCTTTGGGAATGGCCAATGAGAGGCGACAGCTTCCGAATCCCAGTTTTTCGATAATCGTAACATCTTTATCTTTTTCCCATACTTCGTTTTCCCCGAGAATCCCAATGTCGGCCACACCTTGCTCCACATATTGAGGGATATCGTCGTCGCGAAGAAAAAGAATTTCCATGGGAAAATTTTTCGCTTCGGTTCTTAGTTTGCGGTCGCCGTTGGATATTTTTATTCCGCATTCATTTAAGAGCTCGAGCGATTTTTCGCTCAATCTTCCACTTTTTTGGATGGCAATTTTAAGTTTTTCCATTTTTTTATTGGTTGTGCCTGAAAGGAAACGCCGATATAAAACAAAAACCCGTCTGTTTCCCTTCAGACGGGTTTGTATTTATATGATCTACTCAATTTGCAAGATACATATCATTCTCACCTCGCCTGAAGGCAGGTATGAAAATGATGATGATGAAGCATGTTAACTTTCATTTTTATCGTTTTTGTTTCGCAAAGATAATGGATTTATTTTTATCAACCGCTATTTTTATTAAAAAATTGAGTTTCGACTTTTTTATCCCTCTCCTTTTTAAATATTGCGCCACTTCGATTTATCTTTTAAAAATGCCGGTTTTTTGTCGTATCCTGAAATACGTTTACAGTAAATATAAACAAAACACAGGACGATGCACCAATACAGAGAATCCTACACTTTCCTACACTTTCCTACGCCTCGATATACACCTGAAATCCGCTCCCAATCAAACTTTCCTACACTTTCCTACGCTTCTATCCCCCTGCATGCTGAACACACTGCCTTCCGTTGCCCTCTCCTTGTATAGAAAGATACACCGCCGTCTTTGCTGTGCGCCGACCCAATCAACAAATTGCTCTCCCCTGTATAGAAAAAAGATACCCTACGCACACACAACTCCCTCGTGGTAGCCGATTTCGGCGTTAGTTGCACCTATAATCCTCACAAACACACACCCTGACTGCCCTCGAGG